>Ga0316208_1000921_pt1 | contig 30986 bp, 31 predicted proteins | sample 3monopyrite_MG_FD_204944 | JGI IMG/M metagenome (GOLD analysis project Ga0316208, IMG submission 204944) | Microbial mat bacterial communities from mineral coupon in-situ incubated in ocean water Damariscotta River, Maine, United States -... | ecosystem: Environmental > Aquatic > Marine >... | reverse complement strand
TTTTCTCAAAATGATTGTATAGCTCTGCAAGCTCCTTCTGTTCTGTATAGTTATTAATTAAATTAAATATTTCATCAGCCGTAATTTTATAATGAGCTTCTCTGTCATGAGTATAGTTTATTAAGTTTACATGTTTCTTTTCTCTTGTCATGTTATTTGATTACCATAATATAGTTTTATTATGACTATTTTACAAAAATCAAAATACTCCTGAAAGCCAATATCGCATGACTCGATCTTACTTAAATGATTAAAATAAGATAAATTCCCAACACACGAACCCCATTTCAGCATATCTTCTCTCTTTAAAATACTATCAACAAATGTTATCTCTAGACCATCTGACAAACCATGAGATTTCAGCCACGGATTTAGCTTGAAATTTACATGATGTCCCTCATGAATGAAGTAGTCCTGGACTTTGATACACTTAACAAACAATTATGCTTCGAACTAATATTTCTACAGACATTAATAGCATTTGTATAACAATCTGAACCCGCTAATGGATTGGTAACATTAATCCATGTTATATATTTTTTCTGCTATTTCTCATGCTATATACAAATAAACATCACTCATTGGAATATCACTAGTTGAATATTTTGGTTCACGCTTTTGATGTTTACTTCGGAACATCAAATGAGAATCCAATAGCTTTTGCACCAAGTGAATTAAGCCACAATAATAACCAACTACCCTTAAATCCAGTATGACCTGTAACTAGTAAAGTTTTGCCATTATTTATATTTTCGAAACAACCCATTTTTAACCCTGTTGCTCAATAATATTTAACAATGAAATGAAATCATCAATATAGTATGTGACTTTATCAGACTTCTCTAAAACAGGCATGATTTCTTTACCAACCCCGACAAAAGTTACCCCAACATCCACAGCAGCTTGATAATCAGAATGTGCATCTCCGAAAAACAAAGCATCTGAAGGTGATAATTTATTAAATTTTAATATATATTGCAAATTAAAAGTTTTAGAATTTGGCGAACCATAAATACCAGCGAAATACTTTTTAATACCACGCTTATGTACAATAAAATCAATTTCGTCGTGAGGAGTAGCTGAATTTATTGTACACAACATATTATCTAAACAGTGTAAATTTAAAAACTCTTCAGCTCCAAAGATTTCATTTGCATCTATAACTTTTTTAACGACTAGATTAGAAAACTTATCAGACAAATCTTGTATTTCTGATTCAGAAACATCTTCTTTAAGAAAGTTATTATGATAGTATCTGAATTTATCATAACGTGACATACCACCGTGCTTAAGATGATGTTGTACAACTTTTTTGGCAATATCATTACCATAAATTTTATATAATTCTGAAAATGCATCACCCTTTATATTAACAGAGTCAGCTATAACACCATCAAAATCGAAAACTAAACAGCTTTTCTCAATAATTAACTTATTTAATTCAACAGCATTATTAATCAGCATTAGTAACCGTTTCTGCAAATAAAGTAGTTGGAGCACCATCAGAAATTTCATATCTAAATGGGAGAGCTACAATTTTGTTAGGAGATGAATCAGGCTTGATTTTGTACAAACTCAAGTCTTCACAATTTCTTATATTATGTGTTAATAATACACGATGGGCTTCTCTTCCAAGTTCACATTTCGCTATAGTGGATATAAAAATAGTATCTAAACCAATCACACAAAATGAATGAAATTTATAACTAAGCAGTTCATATAGGTCTGGTGAAAATGCTGGTGAATATTCCCAGTATTTACTTGTGTCTCTAAAACTCTCTGAGCTTGTGCGTAACATATTAAAATCAGCATCAACAACTGTGTTATTTTCTAAAGCCTTATTTAAGGTGGCTGAAGAAATAATATTTTCATTATTGACTGCCATATCTATTAGCAGTGGTTTATTGAACATCCAACCTGATTGTGCGTATTCTGAAATTTTTTTCCATTTTCGACAAAATATCTCGGTGCATCTAGATGATATCCAATATAATTCAACATATTTAGTGAAACCATATTACATGAATTTCCACAACACATCTGCTTTTCAGCAATAGTAGAAAAGGCACTACATCCACCATAGGCTGGAGTATTTTTAGATGTAATATGCGATAACATACCCAATTATGTCTTCATTTTTAATCCATAATAATATAAAGACGTAGTTAATATTTAGAGATTTTATTTCGTCGACAGTGAATTCTTTAAATATTTTCCTAAGCGTAGACTAAGGGCAATTATTGTAAAAGTTGGATTCACCATTGAAGAAGTTGTAAATACTGAACTCCCCGCGATATATAAATTATCAATATTAAATACTTTACAGTTTTTATCAACTACGCCAGTGGCGGATGAAGTTGACATCCTGGTAGTGCCTATATGGTGATTTATTGGATCTTCTCGAGAATATAATTTTTCACTTAATAAATCTTCAGATAATTTTGTCTTACCAAGACCAGTTATTCCTACTTCACGCGCAAATATATTTGTAGCATTTTTAATTGTATTTTTTTCAATGTCGTTAAGTGAATCCCAATGAATATTTAATTTTTTCACACCTAATTGATCTCTATATGTTGACAATGATACAAAACTATCAATATTTGGCGATTGTTCTATACCAATACTAAGATCCCAAACTCTTGTTCTGGATTCTTCAGAGGTCATTTTGCAAGTTACCGACTTTAAGCCTGACCAAAAATCAACATAATCTACAACATCCACTAATTTACATATGTCAGAAAAGTCATTTATATTATTTTTATAGATTGATAATTTTCTTTTAATCGTACTTGCAACAGGAACTATTGAGTGCCTCAACATAGACTTTTTGTATCTAGTTTCAGCATTCGCTTCAAACAATAAATGACTCTTAGATGATTCAATTTGTGGTTTAGAAATACATTCACCATATTTTGAATGAATAAGCTTTGACGCATTTGGAAAGCCCGGGTGACTCATAAAGCACTTCCCCGTAAAATTTATTCTCTCAGAGATATCTTTATTCAATAATAATAAACGAGGATTTTCTAATGCTCCAGCTGCAAATATAATTTTTTTTGCTTTAATTTTGAAAGAATTATTACCTTTAATATCTTTAATTTGAAGTTGTGATATTAAAGTTTTTTCCTTATTCAGAATACTTTTTACAACTGTAGCATTAAACAAAATTTTTATATTTTTTGAATTTTCAAACAATTCCTTAAATTGAATACTAAAATCCCTTTTTTTCACATTTGCCCTTTGAAAAATCATCGGGCTCAGCAAACTATCTTTTCTTCTGAATTCTGAGAATGCTAAACCAGTTTTATATGAAGAGTGCCATTTTTTACTTTTAAAATTTTCATATTTGAAGCCTAAAATTTTTGAAGCATCTTTATAATATGGTTCAATATCTTCAAACGAAATTGGCCAGCCACTTAAAGGGACAAATGATTTTTTACTAAAATCATCTTCAGAAAATGGTCTGCATACTCCGGCCCAAATTCTACTAGCACCACCGAAACAACGTATTCTTGAGTTCTGAGTATCAAGCTCACGAGGCCCAGTACTTATACCTTTATTTAACTCACTATAATCCGCATCAGGTTCTATTCCACCAGATTCAAGGACTATGACGTTTATATCCGTATTATTCAGTTCATGTGCAACTGAAAGACCAGCAGGACCCGATCCTACAATACAAATATCAAATTCTATAAGATTGTTATTAGCAATATCAGAAAAATTTAAAAACATATTGATCTCTTACTGATTCTAGTATGATTTCAGTATTTGTTATCAGCCAGCCATCGACTATTTCAACACGAGCATTATAATAGTCAGATTGAATTTTATTCTTAATTAGTTTCCAAATTTCCTCATTTGACAGATCTGAATCTAGCAACAAATTTAATTCAGCTGTAAATTTTTTCTTTTGTGAACTGTTAACAAATTTATCACTATTATTATTAAATGGTAATTTTGGAAGAGAAGCTAAAAAGTCGTATTTGACTTTGCTGTTATAAGATAAAAACAAAGATAAAGTAATACTAGCACCTGATGCTATAAGAAATTTTCTTCTAGTTGTCATATTTTATATTATACTTATTTTAATAAAAGTATTCATTTTTTCACTGAGTACACCTGCAGTGTGGCTCCTATAACCAGAACTCTTTTCATTTGCTTATCCTGCCTCATAAACCTTGTCTTTGTACATCATATTCTTCCGCCGGCACTACCCCCTGTAACGGCTCGCTAGTCAAAAAACGAACTACCTCTTCTGTCGCTTGAATTTCCATGTTGGTACGACAATCGATCGACATTGAACCCATATGTGATGTAAGCAGACAACGCTCAATATCTGCCAATGGCCCTGTATACGGCTCTTTTTCGAATACATCAATGGCAGCACCATCCAAACGACCTGCATTGAGTGTATCAGCCAAATCTTGTTCGTTTATAATACCTCCACGTGAAGTATTAATGATTATCGCATCCGGCTTCATGAGAGCAAGATGTTCAGAACGTATCATATTCTTGGTATAAGATGTCAGTGGCACATGCAGACATATAACATCTGCTTGTTTGTAAATTTCTTCTTTGTCCGTCCATTCCAACTTGAGTTGAGGAACAACATTTGTATCGGGGTGAAGATCATTGACTAATACGCGAGGCGTACCGAAGATACTTAGACGTCTTAATACACGTTGTCCAATGCGACCAACACCTATAACACCGATCGTCACTTCAGGTATCCGTCGGCCAAAATGACGATGCCATTCACCACGATGAAGTTGTGCATTAGCCACATGCACAGAGCGCAACAGTGAGAGCATAAGCCCAATAGTCAATTCAGCAACCGCTGGCGCAGGAGCATCCGGTGTATAACTAACCTTGATACCACGCCGTTCGGCCGCCAACAAATCCACACTGTCCAGTCCGATACCAACACGGGAAATTAGTTTTAAATTACTGGCTCGACTCATTACTTTGTCTGTAATTGGCTCAGTACCTGCTATCAGTACATCAAAATCAGTAACCATGTCGGCCAATTCGTCTTCTTTGAGCTTACGACCGATGGGATTAATCAGGTACTCGATACCTGCAGATTCAAGCAATTCTAGTGGCAAACGGTTTTTAGCTCCAAATGGAACCGTAGTTATTAATACTTTCATATTGAATCCTGATACGTTAGTTTTTAAGAATATTTTAGATAATTCGATATATTTTTTGATACATCTTGCTCTGACAGACAGCAATTATCTGATGAACTATTTCTTGAAGCAATAGCATATTTTCGCGAATTGTTTGATTTAAATCATCAAACGAATATAGAACATCCGGAGTGATTTTTTAACAAACTCTTTTAAATAGGTTTTGTTTATAAAGGTCTAAAAATAATATATTTTATAATTGAAACATGGAGTTTTTTGATATAAACATCTCTTTTAAATTCATCATATTTAAATATATAATTATTAGCCAACCTTTTCTTGAAATATCTCTCCAAAAATTTCAGCATGTATCATAAACTTATTCTTATAGTAAACATATACAGAGTTAATTCTATTACCGGATAAAATATTTTCTACCTTGTTTTTTTACATCTACTATAACTAATATACTAATCATTTATTATGATGTTTTTTCTTATATAAGAATTCACAAAAATCAAAGTCATGCTGATAATCAACATCAATAGAGTCAAGATAATCACACACATAAAAGTAAGGCGTTTTACCTACTGTTGATCCCCACTCCACCATATCTTCCCTTTTGAGAATATTTATAACAAATGACATAGAATATGCACCTTTTAAATCTTGTGATTTTGGCCAAGGTGCGGGTGGAAAATTAAGTGGTTTATTATCAAAAAAAATGTACTCTTTGAATTCAAACACACTCAATAAACAATCAAATTTATTTAGCATTTCATTATATTCATGTATAGCTTTACTATATATATGTTGCTCTGCAAGAGGATTAGTTACATTAACCCATGCTATATGTTCACCCTCAACTTCACTTGCAACATTAGAATATACGCTACTCATAGGCACGTCACTTGTAGAATATTTTGGATCGCGTCTATGAATATCAAATCCAAACGATTGCGCAATTTCTAAAATCTCATCATTTTCAGAAGAGACTACTTTATTGGCAAATCCTTCAACAGTTGAAATTTGACTTAATTTAAGTTCATACAAACTTGTATCTGCAAATGGTCTTATATTTTTGCCTACGACTCTTTCAGACTGCCCCTTAACCGGTATAACTGCTACTATTTCTTTCATTTGTTATTCCTATATTATAAGAACTGATTTCAATACAATTTCCATAATCGAAGCATTATAGTGCAAGTTGATCTTTTATTTCCTTATACCAAAGCTCTTTCCAGTTGTTATTTGACACACCATAGACACTTAAAAAATTATTAACTGCACTTTGTACAGCATCGGAATCCCACCATAAAGTAATATTATTGAAGACTTCATTCACGTGCGTAAAAAGGCTATTTTCATCATAATGTAATACACCAGCAGACTTTAATTCTAAAAAATATTTTTCTGCACGAGGATTCATTTCCCATAGCTCTTTTTTAAAAAACAAGAGCGTCGGAACATTTAAAGTAAACGACTCTAACATTACAGTAGAATCATAAGTAACAATTACTATGCCAGAAGTTGATAAATTATCAACTAGTGATTCTTTTTTAGTATCAGCGAATCTTTTTACACCATGTGTTCTATAACGGTTTTCTAGGCCCCAACCGAAATCATTACCTTTAATACGAACAACAACATTATTTAAAAGATCTATTTGTCTAAATTTAACAAACAATCTCTCTTGCATTTCCAAACATTTTTCAAATGTTGAGGAAATTGGCGATGAGTCGATATGATTACTATATTGAGATAAGGTATACGGAATAAACAATATATCACTTTTATTACTATTATCTATCCTGATAGCCTTTAATCGAGACAACTTTGGTGATGGCAGCGTATGCTTACCCCAACCCCAGCCATAAAACACGCTGGCTATATCTTCAGTTAATTTACCTGGGCCATTGTATAAAGCAGGACCATGATGTCCTCCATGTACTGCGACAAGTAATTTTGCCCCGCGTTCTTTTTTTTCAGCTATCCAAACTTTAAAATGTTCATTTGAGAAATATGCGTTTGATGTAACTGCAATATCAATATTTTTTGGATATATTTTTTTAGACTCTACAACAATTTTTTTGTAACCTTCAAGATATGAGCTAGGAATATTTAAGGGAATCAAATGATTTAATAAATTTGATATCACTGATAAATCCACATCGAACTGAAAGTTTAATTTTCTATTATTTAAATCAATAACATCTATTTCAGGCTGTTTACGCTTATAGTAAGATATCGGAAACTGCTTAAGCTTCAACAAAATATAAAAAAGACTTTTTGGACGTATATCAACTTCTACAAAAACAACTCTTTTCAAAGAAGAAGGTATAAAACGTGTAATGCAAAACATTAGCGTCTTACTTGTTTTCTTTAACCATGTTTCATGACGTGAATATTTCTCATTATTTTTTTTTAGATCAAAACCAGTCTCTTTCAACGGGAAAATTTTTAATTTTCTTAATATTTCTGAATATAGATAATAATTCCATTTTTGACTTACAAAAAAATTCTTAAATTCTACATAGTCACATGGAATCCAATCTTCAATATTATAATTTGCCACACTAGTCTCACGAACCTTATATGTTTCGCTTGTTAAAGATAGCATTTCATATCGATCAAAAACTATACAGATAAAATAATACAACCAAGGTCCAACAACTATGCGCCAATAATCTTCGGTATAATTAACTTTATGGTATCGATTTAAGAGATTACAAATATTGCTTAAATATAAATCATAAAGCCTAAATATTTCTTTATAATCAGATAATAGTTTTTCTCTATCATCCCAATGATATGGCACTATTACTTGATTATTGTCTATTAAGTGATAGCTACACCAATTCCCCAACAATAGTATATTTTCAGACTGTTCATCTCTATTTAAAGAAGTTGTTTCAAGTATATATTCAGTCATTACTTCAACGATGAAGAATCAATACAATAAAAAGGGTTGTTTCCAATTTTTTCCATATACAAATTAACTACGTCTTTTATAGGTACTATACGAGATGGATAATAACCAAATTTTTTAGAACATAGTAACCCTGCGGAATCAACATCATCGCCATATTGTGTATAGTCTTCCTCTATAGGAAAATTAAAGCTATTTGTAGAATTACCTGTTTTATCTGTATATTCTTCTTCATCTAAATAACGTACAAGTTGGGTAACTACTCGATTATCTGATTTCGGCGATTTGAATCTTTTTATATATCGATGTTTAACTCCAACTTTTTGCTGCGCGTAATGTATAAACGTTGACCGATATTTAACATCATTGAACGCTCCCCCCAATAGTAAAATCCATGCGCGATTGCTCTGTGAATATTTAACGACCTTGCCAAATATTGACTCTTCATCAAAACAGTCATCACCAACATTCAGCAAATCTTTAACAATTGATTGATTATATTCATTTTCACGAATAGCAACAGAGAAATTGGGGTTATTTGTTCTTTTATATGATGGGGCAGTTAAAGCATAATTTGAAAAAGCGCCCATATCAGGACATGGAGTTAATTTATTAAAGCATTCTCCACTACTCCAACTATAAGAAAAAGTAGGTACTATTAAGGTGCCTTTAGGTAAAACTTTCTGAAAAACATCTTCGATCGTTTCCACACCATTTTCTAACTTACCTAAGCCCCATAAACCACTAAACATAAAGACTAAGTCATCAGGCTGAATTCCCATATCATCAACAAGATGTTGGGACAAATTATCTACTGTCGTTTCAAACATATTATTTATTTAAAATATTAAACTCAACAATACCAACATTGTTTAACATATAAAAGGAGACAAAATTACAATTTTCAGTTGGTGACATTTCAGGAAGAGTTAAGCGCATTCCTTGTTTTTGTTGAATAATTTCTTTATGCAACACAGTCATGGCATCCTGATCCTCAACGTCATAACAGATATGATTAAAACCAAGTTCATAATTTTTTGCTCGCCCTTCTTGCGTAATAAATTCACAATAATGATTAAGGCGTTTATCCCAAACGAAACAAACTGACACCCCTTGTATATCATCTCGGATAAATTTCTCACCAAATTCATTTTCTATACTTTCAGTTTTATTTACAGGAATAACTATACCAAAATGATTGATTTTAAGAGTATTTAGAGACATTGCTACATTTACCTTAAATCCTGAGTTATTCCTAATTCGTCTAATTGCTTATATAAACTCTTATCTGTTGTAGCTACAACCGCACGATCTCGGATATTTGCATTTTCACCTGAATATAAATTAAGCACAAAACCTGATTTTTTCAAAAAACCAAAGGCTGGTATAACATCATATATTTCCACATCATGCCAAATACGAGCATTCAGCTTTCCTAAAACAATCATTGCTATATCAAATACTGATGAACCAGATATTCTTGTAGTAAACACATGATCAACTAAAGCTTGGTAGTGCCGCAGTGTATTAACCGGATCTTTATAATATTGGTTATCATAAGCAATCATTTGATCAGAAATATTATCTGATGTTTGTTCCGGTTTAATATCAACGCATTTATTATTGTTTGAAATAATATATTTTTTAATTCCACTATCTGTGTATACGAGTAATGTATCCAACATAGGCAAGCCAATATAACTCTCAACGACTTCATCATTGGAGATAACCGAATAAGATAGTCCCCACATTGGCAAACCAAAATAATAGTTATGCGTTCCGTCCAATGGATCCATAATTATAGAAAAAGTGTTTTCAATAGATTTATAATTATCCAGTTCCTCAGATATTATTTTACAATCAGGGTGGTATTTTTCAGCAATTTTAATAAGTACCGACTGAGAATACAGATCTGCTTCAGTAATAAGCTCTTTGTGACCACAAACAGTTTTACTTTTTGAAGCGTTATAGACACCACTATCAAAAGAATCCCGCAACTCCATTAATAATGTTGTAAAACTATCAATTATAGTCATTTAAAATCAATTCTTTAATTCCACGACGCAGCAGTTTACCGCTATGTGTTTTAGGGATAGATTCCATAACATAAATATTTCTAGGATGCTTATAAGATGATAAATGTTGCGATAATAAATCATAAAGATCAGCAATGAATTCTTCATCATTAACAGTAATTTCTTTTATAGTAATCGCAGCAACAACCTCCTCTCCATGTATATCGCTCGGAATACCTACAACTACAGCTTCATGTACAGAGTCGTGTTTATATAATATTTCTTCTACTTCAGCCGGGACTATATTAATACCTCCTTTGATGATTAAGTCTTTTTTACGATCAAGATAATAATACTTACCCTTTTTATATTCTATAATATCACCAGTTGTAAACCAGCCATCAACGACTGTTTCAGCATATAACTTGTCATTTTTATAATAACCAACAAAGACATTTTTTCCTTTAAGCATTAATTCGTTATCATCAGATAATTTGCATTCATTAACATCTAAAGGAATGCCAATTGAACCAGATTCCCAGTTCGATAAGCGTGGATCATCAATATGACTAGGCCCAGTTTCAGATAACCCATACAGATTTGAAATCCGTATAGAATATAATAACTCAAATTTATCTTGTGATTCTTTTGGCAAAATAGATGAACCACAGCCTATAAACATTAAGTTATTTAAATTTAAATTAGACACGTCATATTTAATTTTCATTAACATCAACACAACAGTTGGTACTAGTTGTGTATAGTTTATTTTTTCTTCTGCTAAAATTTTAAAGAAGAAAGGTGCTATTACACTAAAATTTTCAGCGATAATTAATGGGGAATGATTAAATAAGCACGGGAAAATATTGTAATTAATCGAGGCTGTGTGGCCAAAAGGCAATAAACTTAAATGCTTAGTCTGAGAATCAAAGCCAAACCCTTTAATTATTGATTTAATAAGACTAAAGACATTAGTATGAGAATATAAAACACCCTTTGGGTTTCCTGTTGTACCGGATGAATAATAAAGTGACGCAATTGCATCTTCATCTATATTTTTATATAAAACTTCACCTTGTTCACCTTCATAAGAACCAACATCAATTACGTGCTCATCTTTGAGTTTATCAATAAGTTCTAAATTTGTCGTAAAAATAATTTTAGGTTTTATATAGTCGAAAATACGTTTTACTTCGTCACTTGAAGTAAAAAATGGAATCGGGTTAAAAATATTACCTGAAAGATGACAAGCTATCATTATTTCCAGATAGCCAATTGAATTTGGTAAAATAACAGTAATCACCTCCTGCTCAAGGTCCCTCAGTAAATCAGAGTATTTAGAAGAGGCATTAAGGATTTCATGGTAGCACTTGAAATTTTTGCTATTGTATTCAGTAACTCCATCCTCAAGAATAGATTCTAATTCAAGTAATTTTTTTTGTAGTAACGACATAAAATTTTTTAATCAATATAAATTAGTTATTTAAGAATGTACTTTAATAAGATCTTCATTTAGCAAATAGTCAAATACCTCAAACAAGTCTTTTGCGTACATATTCAACTCATCAGCAATATCTACAATATCTTTAGTTCCATCACAACAAGACAACACATCTAAAATCAATTGAGATGAGCTACTACTCTCATTCTCAACACCACCAACAATCATATAACCTTTACCACGTTTAGATAAAAAGGGCTCACCATGAATATTGGATTCATAATAATAATTATTCTCAAGTATATCGATACAATCTATATGTAACTGGTATGAACTTTCCAGGCCTTCAGCTGAAACAAAATCCATATTATCAAGTGACGTATGGTATTCAGGATATTCACCATATTTAGTAGCCATAATAGATACCATTGGTAAATCTACACCTGGCGAGCAATATTGTCGTTCATCACTACCACGATCTTTAATGAAATCATAAGCAACATGATCTGGCTTTTTAAAATTCAAAACATGCCTTGATACTTTATCTGTTACTGTGTTACCGCTCCGCGAAGGTAAAAATGAAGTGTTATTATTATCACCGACACAAGTTAAATTGAAAGCTGCAATTGTATTTTCTTTTAAAGTATCTAAATTTTCTGACATATACACAATACTGCCAATGGTTTCAGGTGCAAAAACAAAACGGTATGTATAACGGTTTGAACGACCCTTTAACCATTTAGCCAGATAGACTCCAAGCCCTGGGCCTGACAACTCATTATTTGCCATAGAAGGATGACATATATAGGTAGATATAAAAATTTCATCGTCACTCTGTCCCGCAATTACTAGATCAGCATAAGTAAGACTTCCCTTATGAAATTTTGAATCTATATAAACATGATAAGAATCATCTGTGAGCTTTTCTCGTTGATTCTGGGATAAACAAAAACCCCATGTTTTCTGATAATAAGATGTTACATATGGAATAGCTTCTGGTAATTCTGGCAAGGAGAACAGTTTTCCTTGTAATTCAGAGTTGCTAATTTCTTTATTAACAGCTTCACTGTAACCTACCACATGTAGATTGCTATCATTAAAATCAATGACTTTATGATCATTTTTATCTTTTATATATGCATCAAATATATTCCATTCTTCAGGGACAATCCAGTCTTCTACATTTGTACCTGTAGCGATCTCATGTAATTTTAAATCAGCTAAATGACTGCTTTGAATAATTGACAATGTCTTTCTTACTCCATCACCAGTTATACTACGTGAAAGAGGAAATAATTCTTGAATAAAACTGTAAATAGATGATCCAATCATACTAGTTTTTTTTTGTTATACACAATCATAAAAAAAAGACATATCGTCCTACAAATTTTTATAGATGACTTTAGACTATTTCCATAACGAGAATCACCTTCCCTTTTACATACATCTATTGATACTTGTTTAACGACTAATTTATCTCTAATAGCATAAGCAAGCAGTTCAGTTCCAATCATTTTTCTTGTGTCAAATAAACCATAACTTTGACAGAGTTTTTTTGAATATCCTTTCATCCCACAAAGTGGATCGACAATATGTGCTTTCAGTAATAAAAAGGTCAAAAAACCAAAAACCGCTTCAATGAATCTATTTTTATTACTGCGAATTCCAACAACTATCGCAGCTTTATTTTTCAAAAGTGATAATACAGAAGGAACACCTGATGGAAGTAATTCTCCATCAGCATCAGCGGTGATAATGTAATCGTAATTATTATCAGTAGCATAAGATACACCTGTGCTTAACGCTGACTCATAACCTTTATTGGTTTCATGAGTAATAACAATTGCACCGCCGTTTTTAGCTATCACAGCAGTATTATCAATTGACGAATCATTTACAATAATAACATCACCGTAAATTGAGATATCCTCGATTACTGCCTGGATTGTACTTTCTTCGTTATATGCAGGTATTACTATTACAGTATTAGATCGGTCCATTTAATGACATCACCTTTTTTAATATCTATTGCAACCTTCATACCTAATATTTTATTTAACATATATGGTGGTAATGCATCATCTGGACATGGACGTAAAGGAAATAAGTTTGATTCAGAAATAATCTCTCCGGCAATTATATCATCGACAGCACGTAAAGCTCGTCTTTGTAGTACTGCTGTTTCCTTTTCATTTTCCTCTACAGTTTTAATAGTACTACCAAGTGACATTTCAAGTTCACGTGTACGTTCCACCATTTCTTTCCATGATTGAGGGTCCATAGAAAATTTATGATCAGGACCATCTCTACCACAATCATTAGTAAAATGCTTTTCAATTACTCTTGCTCCAAGAGTTACTGCACCAAGCACGGTTGCATGCCCTGGAGTATGGTCACTTAAGCCAAGTAAAACATTAGGATATAAAGTATGGAATGTTTTAAGTACATTTAGATTTATATATTTAAAATTCTCAAGACTTGCAGTGTAGTTAGTATTGCATTGCATCAAAACTACTTGCTGTTGCTTATTCAATATAACCTGCATTGCTTGTTCTACATCTGACAAGCTAGAAGCGCCTACAGCCAAAAGCACGGGTTTATTCTTATCGGTTATATAATCAATAAGCTCAAGCCAGGTTACATCACCTGATCCAATTTTATAAGCTGGTACATATGGATCAACATAATCTACCAATTCTTTTGAATATGGACTAGTAAAAAAGGTGATGCCTGCTTTATCACATGTTTCTTTTAAATCATTAGTCCAGTTCTGATTTAAACTTGCATCTGCATACACTTCATAAACACTTTTTTTCCATGTTTTTTGATGTGATTGTTGCGTACCTAAATTTTTAAAACCAAAGTCACTGACAATAGTATCGGCCTTAAAATGTTGAAACTTTGCAGCATCGGCACCTGCTTCAGCAGCCATATAGATTAAATCTTTAGCTCGTTCAAGATCACCATCATGATTAGCCGCCACATCTGCGATAAAATAGGTAGGTTGATTTTCACCTACCAATTGGTTATTAATTTTAAATTCCATATTATATTACCAGTTTGTTTTTAATAGATGCTTATCTATTTCTTGATCTAATGTAGGCAAGGTTAGATTAAAAGTTCTTTCAAATTTTGTTACATCCATCATCATCTCTTTTGGCCGAGTTGCACTTAATCCTAAATCATCAACCGATATTTCAGTGTAATTTGAAATTCCCATATTATTTTTTTCAGCCAGCTTTAGCACAAAGTCAGCTTTACTCATTCCTTCATGTGAGCCAACATTATAGACTCCCGGAATAAAGTTATTTAATGAAGCAGAGATTACTTCAACCAATGTTTGCAAGGACAGAGGTGAAAAATAGACATCATGAAATAATTTCAAAGACTCATTATTTTTAATTGCTTTTTCAGCCCAATCTGAAAAACTCGGACGATTTTTCAAACGACTTTTACCAAAAAAATTGGTTCTTAAAATCAATGCATTATCACATCTAGCGATAAGTTCTGCTGCATATTTAGTTATTACGTAGGTATTACGCATAACGATATTTTCTTCGTTATTTAAACCTTTATTATCATATAAATGATCTGTAGATATTTGTATGAGTTTAATATCGTTATTACGTTCATTTTTCCATGCCACTATATTTTCAAGCGGCCTTACATTTAATCTATAGGCTAAGTCTGGTTCCTTTTCATTAAGATCCACATTTGATAAACAAACCAAATTCACAATTGCATCTGGCTGAACATTATCCAGCATAGAAAATGTATCTTGTTTATTACTTAAATCTGCGGAAATATCTGCCTGACTTGAAAACCCATGAACAATAACTTTACAATCCATATTCAATAGATAATTAGAAAGATGACTTCCTAATAAACCTGTTCCACCAGTAATCATAATTTTCATCATACTAATTTACTATCTCATCATTTTTTAACGATTTAATGAAACCTTCATTACGAACAAATCCAGAGTTTATATCTTTCAATTCTGGTGAAGTTTCAAGCAAATCATATATATTCTGAGTAGTAAAATTATTATTCTTGGAGTAAAGCGATTTATATATAGCAGTAATAAAATTTAAATCTTCATTATAATCAACCGTCCAACGCATAGATGAGTAGTCATTTGCTTGTTTATAATGATAAACCTGAAACTTATTCTCAGTATCAAAAATATATGGAGTAACATGTTCCCTTTGAGAGCTTAATTTTGCATTTTTCCATGACTCTTCTAATGCAGAGAACGTCACAACGGAGGCATCCAAGCCTTCAGGATAAGTAGGCTGAATCGTGTTAGTTACAGCGTCATAGCCACCATCTTTAATTTTATTAATCATTTCATCTATTAATGCTGGATCTGATAAAGGATCATCTCCAGTTAGTCGTACTACATAATCTGCTTGAAACAAAATGGCAGCTTGATAATAACGATCTAATACATCCTCTTCACTACCTCTGTAACAATCGAGACCTAAATTTAAAGCCAATTGTTCTATAGGATCATCATTCGAGTTTATCGTTGTTGCAATCACCAATTTATCTATACATTTTGATCGTAATAATCGTTCAATTTGTAGTGCCAGCATTGGTTTATTATCAAGCACATTAAGTAAAACCTTACCCGCTAAACGACTTGAACCCATGCGAGCCTGTAATATACCTGTTACCATCTCTTATAGTTTCCACAACGAAGGGTTAATGATGTTTTCATCAGTAATAGCATAAGGAGAATAATCTATTGAAGAAGATTCAGAACCTAATAAAGCTAATGTTTCTAACAGTTGTGATTTATTTTCAACACCAAATACCATACAGTCAATTTCATCAATTTGTTTGATATAATCTAACGCACCTTCAGTAAGACTGAGATTGTTATTTGCTAGCATTTCTTGATACTTATTAAAAAATGGTTTTATCGAATTAAAATAAGGATTTAATTTATCTGTCTGCATAAGTAACAGACCCTGGCAATAAATTGATCTTGCATGAAGCTCAATTCCTTGTTTATATAGTTTTTTAAGAGCACCTGAATTATCAAATGTTTGATTTAATACATTAATTGGAAATTGAACAGACTGAATTGAATATTTAGCGCAAAGATCAACTGCTTCACTTGCTGAGTAAACTGAAACTCCAATTTTATTCACAAAGCCTTGATTTTGAAGTTTTAAAAGTAATTCATACAAATCATCAGATCGCTCACTCAACAGATCATTCACGTTATGAACAAGTAATGTGTCTACATTATCGCGTTTTAATTTATTAAGTGATTGATGAAAACTTTTTTCTATATCAACTAAATAGCCCGGTTCATTTGTTGAGTTATCAATATGGGCAGTTTTTGTAATTATTTCAAAGTTAGAAGTACATTCAGATAATTGACCTAATATTTCTTCTGAATTACCATAAACATTTGCTGTATCAAGGTATTTAACCTTACCTTTGGCTGCCTCTAATATTTCAATAATACTACTTTTATCAATTTTTCCCGTTTCGTTAGAAACACCATATTCAAGTCCAAACTGAACTGTACCTAATGCAAGTTCCATGTATTAAATTGAATTAAAATAGTTAATCGTTTGTTCTAAATATTTGGCTTGAGAAATAGCATCATCCCAATCCCAGTAATTGGTTTTAAATTGCAGTAAACTTTGTTGCAATCCTTCTGCTATCGGACAGGATGGTTTATAACCTGTAGCAGATTTTATCTCATCAAAAAAGGGTTCTTGATAAGTCAGTTTCCATGGAGCATATACTCCATGACCGCCAAATGACGTAAACTTATCACGAAAATCCCACCAGCTAATTTTCTCATTCATTAGTTTTACAACAAAAGTCCAGTAACTATTTGTACAGTGTTCAGGAGTATACTGAGGAACTAACCAGTCAACATTAGCAATCGTTTCTGATAATAAGTTAGCAACATCAATTCTACGTTGTACTAGTTCATCTACCCTTTCAATTTGCCCTAAAGCAACAGCGGCACATAGTTCAGGCATTCTATAATTATAACCATCACTTACATGTCTGTAGTAATCCGGAGCCTGAATATCTTTTTTAGTGATTTTTCCCTTACTGGATGATACTCCAGCATAACCAAGGCTACTTATACGTCTAATATTTAGCGCAAGGTCCTCATCATCCGTTATAATTATACCGCCTTCACCTGCTGTTAAATGTTTTGAACTTTGAAAACTAAAGCTTGCCGCATGTCCTATAGTACCGGCGTATTTATCTTTATATTTACTTAACATGGTTTCGGCATTATCTTCTAGAACAAACAAACCATTCTTCTCTGCAATTTCCATAATCTCATCCATTTCTGGACTTAAACCATATAGTGCAACTGTTACAATTGCTTTAGTTTTTGGTGTAATACAATTCAAAATACTTTTATGATCAATTTGAAAAGTATCTGGATCAACATCCGCATAAACAGGAGTAGCTCCACACTGTATTGCCGCAAATGAGGTGCTAGCCATTGTAAGTGGAGGTACGATTACTTCATCACCTTCTACGACACCTGCTGCTAAAAGTGCAGCATGCATGGTGGTAGTACCATTAACAAAAGTTATAGCGTATTTTGAGCCATATAATTCTGCAAACGCATTTTCCAATCGTGTATTCATAATACTACCGGAAGAAGTTTTAAACTGGTAACTCAATACTTCGTTTACGTATGATTTTTCTTTTTCAGAAATTCTAGTTATCTTTTTCATTGAATTGTAACTATAACCTATATTAGTTTGGATTTAAGTTTGATCATTAATAGCACGTAATTCATCAACAGTTAAAAAATGATCATTTGCATCTGAGCTATATTCAAATCTGCCGACTACTAACTTACCAACTTCGTTAATATTATTAGTTGTATACTCAACATCTAAGTCATTAAAAATAAAAGAAGGTTTAATTACGAAATGATTATCAAATTCAATAGTTAAATGGGAATCATCTACCGGACACATTATTTCATGTAATTTTTCACCTGGTCGTATGCCAATTATATCTACTGGTAATCCTGGTGCCATTGCCTCCGCAAGATCAGTGATTTTTGCAGAAGGAATTTTTGGTACAAAAATTTCACCACCATACATACGTTTCAATGAATTCATTACAAACTCAACGCCTTCATCAAGAGTGATCCAGAACCTAGTCATAGCTTCATCTGTTATGGGTAATGATTTTGTATTATTTTCAATTAACTTTCTGAAAAATGGTACAACTGATCCCCGAGAGCCAACAACATTCCCATATCGAACTACTGAGAACTGAGTGTCTCTTTCACCTTTAATGTTATTTGCTGCCACAAATAATTTATCTGACACTAATTTTGTCGCACCATATAGATTAATAGGTGATGCCGCCTTATCAGTCGATAAAGCGACAACTTTTTTTACATTATTTGCTAGCGCAGCTTTAATAAGATTTTCAGCACCATCAATATTTGTTTTGATACATTCCAAAGGATTATATTCTGCGGCCGGAACCTGTTTCATTGCAGCAGCGTGAATAATAATATCAACTCCTCTAGTTGCTTCTTTTAAACGTTCCGCATCACGAACGTCACCAAGCAAATATCTCATGCAAGGTTTATCAAATTCAGATTGCATTTCAAATTGTTTTAATTCATCACGTGAAAAAACTATTACCTTATTTGGTTTGTAATTTGCCAATACTCTTCGTATAAAGTGCTTACCAAATGAACCTGTTCCTCCTGTGATGAAAATATTTTTATTATTAAGCATTTTTTTTCCTTTATATTTTATCTTTTTGTAATTCACCATCAATAAGACGGTAAATTTTATTACAGTTTTTTAATGTAGCTTTTCTATGTGTAATTAAAATAACAGTAATACTATCCTTTAATGAACCTATAAAATTCATTATATTTTCTTCAGTTTCTTGATCAAGTGCAGAGGTCGCCTCATCCATAAAAATTACTTCTCTATCAGCATACAGTGCTCTTGCCAGTGCTATTCTTTGTTTTTGTCCACCCGAGAGCCACGAACCTTGCTCACCTACTAAACTATTGAATCCACTCTTCCCTTGTTGAGTAATTAATTGCTGTAAATTAGCTCCATTTATGGCATAGGACAATTTTTCAAGATCAATCTCTTCTTCTTTCAGACCAAGAGCAATATTTTCTTTAATAGTGCCATTAATCAAAAACACATCTTGTGGTATATATGCACATTTATTTTGCCACCACCTTAATCTTGAATCATCAGGATCATGACTATCAATATTATAATCATTGATTTTAAGATGGCCTGAACTACATGAAAGCAAACCTAACATTATATCCATTAAGGTAGATTTACCTGCCCCTGATTCTCCAATAATACCGATAAAGTCACCTTTGTTAATAAGCATGTTAACATTAGAAAAAACAGATTCTTTCTCCGGAGTATATGAATAATTAATATTTGTAAGATTTAAGTTTTTAAATTTTTCATTGTCCTCTAATAATTCATAAGTTGTATACCTCGAAAACGAATCGATGAGTTTTAATTCTGAATGTAATTCATGCAATGCGTAAGACCCGGTCCTGACATTTGCTACACCCAGACCAATTTGACTTACAGAGGGCACCAATCGAATTGCACCAACAGCAAATACACCTAGTGTTGAAAAAATCTCAGTGCTCGTTTTAGAGTCATAAATCATATATATAACAATAAGTACGATAAAAGTTATCATGGATGCTTCAATGAGATATCTGGATACTAAATGCAATGATCTAGTTATTACTCCAGCTTCACCAAACGTAATCACGTTATTTTTAATATCTGTACTAAAGAAATTTTCTACACCTAACAATCTTATTTCTCTAAATGCACCTGTTACATGTTTTATGCCACATATTATATCTTCTTCTTTTTTAGACATAACACGTCCATATTTATACAAACGGGCTTTTATGTATTTAAAGTATATTGCTAATAATATTACTAATATTAATGAAATTCCTAACATCGCTAGAGGGCTAGTAAACGCCATCAATATCATAATTCCAATTACTACAACCACCTCAATAAGAAGTCGTAAAATTGGAACAAAGACTGAATCTACAAATAATCCAACATGTGTATTAGTATTTACTATCAGTGAAGAAATATCTCTTTTAATAACTTCTTCATATTTCATCGACTGATATGATTTAACTAAACGTTCTATAAGGTTTGTTCTTATTTCATAACCTAATGAAAGAATTTTTTTTTGCACAGCAAATGAAACAAAACCCTTTGATACAAAAGTAATTATTAATATAAAACCTAAATATTTAATTACTTCTTCATTATTAACATCTCCAAGCAATGTAAATAAAAATGGGTAGTCCAAAACGATTTTACTTTCACTGCCTAATAGAGCGATAAAAGGACCAATTAAACCTATACCAACAATATCGATCATTGACACTATTATAAAAAGCAATAACATAAATGGTAAGCGAGATTTAAACTCACCTAACATGTATAACGCCTTTTTAACTGTATCCAAGTACAAATCCTTCTTTATTATATTTAGTTGATTTCATAAAATCTGGGTAAACAAATACAGTTAATCAATATAGGAGTTCAATTTTATCATTTAAGAGACTTACTCATAAATGATAAGTTCTTCTCGTATGGTTGAAAATCTATATATGAATGCAATAATTATATTGTGGCAAGTATACTCAAATTCATTGTGACCATCATGCTAACAAACGCGCTAGAAAATCCAAATATGAATATGATAAAATTAAGTACTGATTAACACATAATATATTCATATCTAGGGATACAATATTTTAAAAACAATTTCTGCGCGTTGCCAGTCTTCGATCGTATCAATGTCAACAACCTTCCAGTTTGGTATCACCATACCAAATCCTTTGCTGTGCATATTTTTTTGTTCTAGCCATGCTGATGGTTTAGCCCAGTAAAATTGACCTGCATCATGGTAAGCAGTCTCAAAATCCTGAGTTCGTTTTAATTCAGATTCAGGAGTATAAAACTCCATAAGTCCATTTAAACTTTTACGCATTGCCCGTTGTATTGGATGTGGGTATTCAGTCACTGGATAAACAAATTTACTACTTTTTGTTTTTATTAAATGAAGTGCATTAATAAGATCGTCACTTTGTAATAGTGGCGCACAAGGATAAATACAACATACATAATCAATATTCCATGTCAGTGATAAACATGAAATCGCATGAGCAACTACAGAAATAGTTGGCGTCATATCATCTGCAAGTTCTGCAGGTCTTATAAAAGGAACTTCTATATCTAAAATTTTTGCAATATTAGAAGTTTCTTCATTGTCAGTAGAAACTATAATATGATCAAATAATTTAGATTTCTTTGCTGCATTAACTGCCCAAGCAATCATGAGTATACCACAAAATTCTTTTATATTTTTTCCTGGTATCCGTTTACTACCTCCCCGGGCAGGTATAATTGCAATATTCATAATTGATGATTAACCGACGATATATCATCAATTAATTCTAAAATACCTTGTCCAATATCTACATATTCGTTTGAAATGATTTTTATTGATGATTTCGGAGTGTATTGATACGGTGTTAACGTATAATGATTATGACTTTTTGACGTCTTGTCAAAACTAATATTAATATCTTCATTAACTATTTCAGCTATCATATGCAACAACTCAGAGGAAGTTAAAATTTGAATCCCAGTTAATGTAATTGCTTTATTGTTATATTTGTCATCGAGGACATCCACGCTCATCTTAGCTGCATCAATAACATGAATATACTCCCTCCTCTCTTCACCAGTACCACCATAACGAATTTTTTTATTTTCTAACATTTCAGAGACAAGACGGGTTAATCCATTCCAACTTTGTGCTCGTGGCCCATATAAAGAACCATAACGGAGGATTGTATACTCTAAACCACATTGTTCATGATAGGTTTCTATTAAAGTTTCTACAGCTTGTTTTGATGCACGATAAAATGAACCATGTTTACTATAAACATATATAGTTGAACCATACATTAATTTAACAGAATGTTTAGCACATAAATCTATAATCTTAGCGCTACCCATTATATTATCTTCAATAGTTTTTAATGGGTTGTCATCAGCTTCTTTAATATCTGCAATTGCAGCCATATGATAAACAGCATCTGAGGTTGCTATATATTTATTTAATAACTCTATATCAGACATACCAGCAACCACCATTTTCTGTGATTTAAGTAACCATTGAGATGGTTGTATATCAAATATAACTACATTATGCCCAGCAAGCGATAAAGCATCCGCAATGTGACTCCCTATAAATCCCGAACCACCAATAACAAGTATATTCATATTAATATGAAAGGCTCCTTAACAAATAAATATTACTAAAACAATAAGAGCTATATTTCATGAGTTCAATTTTATAAAAATTGCACGAGACTTAATTATCAATAAATAAACCCATAAAATATTTAATAAAGAAGTAAACATAAACAATATAAAACTGCCAAAAAGAAATGCATCAAAAAATATTGTATTATTATACTTTATAAATATAAGCCTAAAAATCGATTTAATTTGCAAATAAAAGGTTAAGATTACTATCAACAAACCAAATATACCTAACGATATCATATGGTCAAAATATGTATTATGAGTACTCATGGGAGCACCACGGCTCATTTGAGTTACAATATACTCTTTTTCTATCATTAGCTTATCTGCCATTTCACCATTAATGAATGGGATAGATGTACTCAATATATCTGTTTTTATTGTATCGCTATACATTAATCTAACCTGCGAACCTGGCCCAGAACCAAATGGCATAGTGTATTTTACTATTTCAAGCGACCTAATATTTAATGCAATTCGAGCTAACGTCGACTTAAATGAAAAAGGATTATCCCTTTGAACTACATTTGTTAATAATACAAATGGTAATATAATAAAAATAAATATAGAGTAAATTACAAATACCGACTTCTTAGTTTTAAATAAAAATGGGCTATACCTAAAAACCGTCCGGTAATATATTAGAATATTTATAATCAAAAAAGCTAGAATCGATGTTCTTTCTTTCGTCGCTAATATCGCTGCGAAAAAAATTATAAACGCTACAACAGCTCTCTTTCTGGAAATGGTCTTGCATAATTGAAATTGTATTACGTATCCTGATAACAAAAATATTGCTGTTATAGTATATGAATTGAATAGAAAACCATCAAATCGATATCCAGCTTCATGATCAGCTCTAAATATATTCATACTGTCTGGCAGCACATAAAAGAAAAAGGATTCTAAAATTAAATAATATGAAATATACTTAATAATATTTAGTGAAGATATTATTTTCTTCATTGGTGTTATTAATACAACAATATTAGCTAAAAGAATTGATAAATAAGCTAAAATACTATTTTGTTCCCATATGTGAGGTAACCCCAAGTTATCAACTTCACTTAATTCTATAAATAAAAAACACAATATGACATATGCTACCAATACAAAATGTAACAAAAATATCTTTTTATTTTCAACTTTCACTTTCCCACATTTACATACTTGAAGAAGAATATACAACAAAGAATAAATCAAAAATAATGGGTAAGCATAATAAAATGGTGCACCAAACTGTGTTGATAATGACGCACCAGCAAATATAAATATAATTACTGGTGCTCCGTGAAATTTATTAAGTGATAACATATGGAGAAGATATAAACAGTTGAAAATTTTTATTACTCATAAATAAATACACATATTGCTTTTACATAATCAGACTGTACTATCTTTATAGATTATACCTGCTATTGAGTGAATTGAATTGAATTCCTGAATGTTGTCCTGACTAATTGTGACATCATATACAGCTTCTATTTCAGAAAGTATCGACATATACGCTAATGAATCCCAACCTTGGGTGTTTTCCTGAGTTGAATCGGCTGTAATATCATTATTTCTAGTTGCCGTTTTTACAATTGAAATAATATTTCCAAGGACTTCATTATCATTGCTTTTCATTAACCTAGACCACCTACATTAATATAATCAACTGAATCAATACCAACATACTTAATATGCTCAGCCTGTAGTACGATTATATGTTTAATTTTATATTTATCTATTTCAGAAAGTGTTAATATTTCAACCTTACCATTACATAACATTTTACCATGCTTTTTAATATCATTATCAAAAGCATATTTAACCTTACCTAGTACCTCAGGAAAGTTATATAAAAATAACGTTGTTGAACCGCCAGCTCCGAATATTGCTATTGGATCATCATTTAAATTTTCTATTATTGAAGTAATTTTATTTCTATAGACGGTTATATTTTTCTCTAACTGTCTCACCTGACTATTACTTGAAATAGCTGTCTTAACATTTATTTCTGATTTAAATTTAAGTAAAGAAAATTCGGCAAACAACACCTGATCGCTTCTAAATACCTCTACACATTCAAAGCCATTAATTTCTAAAATAGACTTCAATGTATCTTCAGTAAATAAACTAATATGCATATGGAATATTGTATAATAAGGTATTTTTTCAAGTTCATTTGAAAAATTGGGAACTTCAATTACCAACTTACCATCAGGCTTTAATAGGTCTTTTATTCTCTTCAGCGCAGAACTTGGCTGATTAAAATGCTCTAAAACATGAAATAAAAAAACATAGTCATATCCATCTTTATTAAAATCAAAACTGTCATTTATAAAATCGCCAACATAACAACCATCAACTTGAGATAGAATATTTTCATCAACATCAAAATCACATACATATTTTTTACAATCATTAGGTAAATGGCCGATAAAAAAATTTCTTCCACCCCCAATTTCAAGAACATTACAATTATTAAATTTTCCTGAATGATTCTTTGTTAAAACTTCATACCTTTCAATATTCTGGGTTGGATTTTCTATGTTATACGCTGTAGCACCATAGATTTCATCTAACATTTTTGCATCTATATTATGCAATTGAATATATCCACAATTCTCACATACATATATATTAATATCTTCTAATAATGTTTCATCACCTTTATCCAGGGGCCAAATATACAAAGGGAAACCAGATCTGCTGCCTCTAACTTCAATATCAAAAGAGTTACAAGCTCTACATTTTTTTAGAATAGTACTCATTACTATAAATATTGATCTGGAAAAAATAGATTAATTTGAACATCCAACTTTCGATATATTACACTCTGATTTTTGTAAAGAAATATAGTTAATTAAATCAAAAAATCGATTAGCTGAATTCTCATTATCAAAGTATGCATGTAAATATAGACTATCACCAACGACCTTACTATTTTCTTTAATAATAACTGAAGAAAAACGCGAATTTAAAATTTCTTCTGGACCACAATCACCATCAAGAATATTGTATAATCCTTTTAAACTTCCACTACTACATTCATTCTCAAGCATCTGAAAAATTTCATCTAACTTATTAATTGACTTTAATGAGTATCGATAGTCAATAATAGAAACTCCAGAATATGGAATTAAAGTATAATTAACATAAAAATTATTATCAGATATACAATCTAATAAGTTTGAAGCCATTACTGAAAGAGTACACTTACATCTATTAAGTGTATTTTTCTCTTCATCTAACAAATGATGTTCAGGCAAATTATGAATCACATTTACGTCTGCTGATCGAACCCCTAATAATTCATTTAGACGGTATGTAAGTGGGATGAAAGCATTTACTGTACATGAACCATATGAAATAACATCACTATCAGAATTATAGTCACCATGATTAAAGCCATAAACTAGTGTTTGATCTGCATTATAGGAAGTTGCTGAGATTAGTACTTGTTGTGTATTCCTGACTTTAAAGTTTCTAGCTAGATCCGCATTTGTATACTTTCCTGAACACTCTAAAAATAACTCTGGTTTCCCCAACCAGGGAATATTATCTGCTGCTGAATTCGAATATTGAATCTTATGTTTACCATCAAACACAAGAAAATCTCCATCTACTGTTATTTTAAAATCATTATAAATACGAACATACTTATCAGAGCTTATAATTTTATAAGCTTCATCAATCGATAACATATCATCATTTATATATTTTAATTCAAAATTAGCATCTCCAATAAAATGTAAATAATTACTAAGAAGATGCAAACCAAATCGCCCAAATCCATTCATTCCACAAACAATAGACATATTTTAATTCCTTACTCGCACATATAACTATTTTTAATATCTTTAATAACTAATTGTATAACATCATCAATGTTATGTTCGTTATTGCAATACTTTACTTTTTTATCATTTCCAAAAGTTAACTCTAGACCAATAAGTTTTGATAATCGATGCACAAACCGTACCATTTCCCTATCACTTCCATGGTCGTTAAAAATACTTAATCTTTCGACAGCGCCAATCTTTAATAACATTTCTTCAGGCTCGGTAACCATACTTCTAGCCGAAACTATTCGATTGTCTTCAAAGGCTACTAGATATTCACCAATAGCCAAATAATCCATGCAGCCTTCGAGTAAATGTTCTATAGCTTGTCGAGGTGTTGAAATCGTAGATATTCCATGTCTATTAAAACTTGTATTCAGTAAGACAGGAATACCAGTTAGTTTTTTAAATTCATTTATCAAATCCCAATAAATCGGATTCTCTGATCGGCGAACAACATGAATTCGTGACGTACCATCAACATGTACCGCTGAAGGGATTTTCTCAGCTTTATCAGTATGTATATTAAATGCAACTTGCATGTACGGAGAATAATACTCTTGCTCTACCCAATCTAATATATCTTCCTCTAATATTGAGGGAGCGTATGGCATGAACCAGTCACGTTTTTTTAATAATTGATTTATTCTTTCTTTAGACTCGATTTTACGTGGATCGGCAACTAATGATCTGGCTCCAAGTGATCGGGGACCAAATTCAGCTCTACCTTGAAACCAACCAATTGTTTTTCCTTGGCTTAACTTTTCAGCTACAGCTGCTGGGATATTAGTACATATTGAGTACACCAATCGATGACTATCAAGTACATTTACTATTTCTGAGCTTGTATATGAAGGCCCTAAATATGCAGATAATATTGGAGAAACATTATGACGAGAAGAATTCCCCACATACAATGCTTGACCAAGTGATAATCCAGAATCTGATGGTGCTGATGGAAAATATGTATTTTCAAAATGTCCAGAGCTTACTAAATTATTATTTAACGCTACATTCTGAAATAAGCCCCCACTGAAAACTATATTCTTTGCATTACTTTCTAATCGTAGTTGACTAAGCAATTCAAGTACTGATTCTTGTAATATTTCTTCCCCTGTTGCAGCAATATCATGAGGAAGATATTCGATACATTCCCTTAAAACATTTGTATCACTTGGATATTTACAGAAAATTTTTGTCCGATCATATGCATCGGCTTTTATTTTCTGAAGATTTACACCCGTTTTCCGGTATCTTTTCCTGTCAAATTTTATTCCACTATTTTTATTAATTGAAATCAGATTACTTAATTTGTCTTTTAATTCAGGTATAACTTCTCCATACGATGCTAAACCTGAAGTTTTTCCATTATCTTCTCCAGAAAAACCCACTGCATCAGTTAAAAATGAATGAAAATTTGCAATGGTATCAACTCCTGATGATTCAAACTTCACATTAAATTCATTATTCTCAAATTCACCAAAAACATAGCCTCGTTGATCACCAAAATCACCTCCACCATCCATGCACAAAAACGCACAATCTTCAAAACCCGAACCATAAACAGCCAATGATGCATGGCTTATTTGATGATCAACAAAAATCACATGCTCATCAAACCATTCCTGGAATGAATCAAAATTTCCTAAATAAGCCTTAAAAAACCAACTAAAAAATAAATGAAAACTTTCTATATTGATTTCAACACGAGGCGTAGGGAACACCCATTTATCTACTTTATCTGGAGTAATTTGAAGTTCCTTAAACCCCATCATTAAAGAACGTTCTGGGAACTTTGGTGTACCATCATTTTTAATGGTTGTTACTTTCCCTTCCTCATATGAATAAATCTTGTCTCCACTAATTATGCTTGCATTAAACTCATGTCGGTCTTGCACATCGAAAGGACAGGGATATAAAGAAGCAATTATCATAATAAATTATTTTCCTTGTAAATTTTATTTTTAGCGCATTAAAAATAATTAAATATAAAATCCAGGCACGCTACCGCCCTACTTTGCTAAAAAACTCAAGTATAAGTGTTGGTAAAAAGTAATTTTTAAGAACAATGACTGCTAAATAATCTTGTTAGTCAAAAATTCATCTCGCAGCAACTCATAAAGATACACTGTATCTTTACATCTCAGTTTCTGTTGATTTACTTTTTAATGGACTGTCTAATTTTGCTGTTTCACCTTTCAGACGTTTAATTTCAACTTTAATACGTTCGTACTCGGCAAGTTTTCGTTTTAGAAACCTATAGGTAACCAAGGTTTTCTCTTCAACACCTTTTGGCGTTAAAAGGTAAAAATACTCTCTTTTGCTTTTATGCTTATAGAAATCTCGGCCTTTAAGTAAACCTCTATCTACCAAAGCCTTTATACAATAATTAACTTTTCCTAGGCTAACACCCATATGTTTTGCAATTTTTCTTTGACTCAATTGAGGTTCATCTTCAATTAGCTTTAGAAGTTTATATGTCATTTCGTCTTGCAAATTTCTCATTCCTTCTAACTGACATATAAATTAAAAGTAGATATTGCGTTCAACAGTTGAACAATTAAAATCTAGCACATTATCATACAATTGCAAGATAATTTAATAGAAGAGCTCTAAGAGGAATTATTATAATATTAAACAATATTTTAGTAGAATAATCAGGGCATTAAATTCTGTACTCGCAAAATTTAATTTAAATCCGTTTTAGAGATCTCAACACGCATTCTTTTCAGAAAGTCCAAAAATAAGATCACAAAAATTCCAAATATTAAGCCTAATACCCCCGAAGCCAACATGATTAATTTTCGCTTAGGTTTTATTGGTTTTATGCTAGATGCGGCAGGCTTGTCAATAACCATAGCTTGCAACATCTTTTTGTCAATTTTTATTGATTCATACTTTATAAGTTGCTCTTGCAAGTCTCTTAAACCTACAATGTTGTAACCAACAGATTTGTCAATTTTTACAAACTCGATTTCAACACTTAACACTTTTGTTCCTTTCATATAGCCAGGGAAATTTTCTCTATCAAGTTGAAAAAGCTTTATATCCTTCGTTGATTTCCGAGTATCACTATTGATAGTAGATTCTGAGTTTGTTAATAGAACATGTTGCGATATTCCTAGCTTCTTCGCAATTTTGTAGTCTTCCTCTAATTTTAATAATTTGTCAGCTCGTCGTTGTGCAAAAATAAGTTTTTTACCTTCAATTTTAGCTTTTAAATTTTGAACTCTAGAATGAATCTCAGCTGACAGGTTACTGTACAGTTGATTAATCGTTCGCTCATTAACCAATAAAATATAGCTATCCAACCAATATCCTATTTTATCTTTATTTTCTCCTTGAAGGGTTACGCGAATAAATTTTTTATCCTTAAACTCTTCGTATATATTAAATCCCTTCGAAAATCCTTCGAAGATTTTATTTTTTTCAATTTCAGATAATTCACTAGTATCGTCACCCGTTAAAACATCTAGCAAATTAAATTTTTCAAAAAAATTCTTCCGTAATGCACGTGATTGAATATTTCTGCTAACGGAGATAAAAACATCATCAGTACTTAACACATATTTGTTTGCGTCCTTGCCAATATCTACTGCACTAAGAATATTTAATGGTGTTATATTTTCAATAGAAGGTGGAAGTAATATAGTTTCTACTTCATAAACTCTTTCTGTGATTAATGTGTATATTAGCGCAGCACTAACAGTAAAGACAAAGGCAATAAGAATGATATTTTTTCGACGATAAAATAAAGTAATTATATCTAAAAAACTTATCTCGCTCTCGTGAATAACTAAAGGCTGATAGATTTGATGTCTTTTCTCTTCTAAATCTTTCTTCATAACTCATTTCTACTTAAACAACGATTTTAAATAGTAACATATAGCAACTTTATAGCAAATTGATAAAAATTACGATTACCTTACAGCTTCAACAGTATTTCCTGTGTACTATAAATTCGCTCTCTAAGTCTTGCAGCCTCTTCAAACTCAAGATTTTGAGCATGCTCATACATCTTCTTTTCAAGTATCTCAATTTCTTTACTAAGCTCTGAACTAGTCATAATAGAGTAATCAACCATGTCCTCTGCTATATTTATAGTCTTATTCGTTCCAACTTTCTTACCATAAGCCCCATCCATAATATCTGCGACTGATTTCACGATAGATGTTGGTGTAATACCATGTTCAACGTTATGAGATATTTGCTTTTCACGTCGACGATCCGTTTCTTCTATTGCGCG
>Ga0316208_1000920_pt1 | contig 31062 bp, 20 predicted proteins | sample 3monopyrite_MG_FD_204944 | JGI IMG/M metagenome (GOLD analysis project Ga0316208, IMG submission 204944) | Microbial mat bacterial communities from mineral coupon in-situ incubated in ocean water Damariscotta River, Maine, United States -... | ecosystem: Environmental > Aquatic > Marine >... | reverse complement strand
ACGGTGGACCGGTCCACGCTCTGGCGAACGTAGCTACGACAGTTATTAGTTAGAAGCCTGCTCATTAGTGGTCTTGTTTGTAAATCCTGACACGGTTGATCGTTTGACCCGAAGCCGCAGGCGAAGGTGCGATTAACTTTCAGAAACGCCTTCGCCTGCGGCTTCGGGTCAAACAACTTCGCATGCCAACCCTTTGAGAGTCGAGCTACTTCGTCGAGCTACTTCGTCGAGTGATTTTCCGTGGGACGAAGTTTGACTCTTCGAATCTGACCGGCGGTTCCCGCAACAGCGACGGTGCCGTCGACGGCGTTTACCGCGATCGCATAGGCCCAGCCGTCGATCGTTGCTTGAGTAGCCGTGACCGTCACATCGTTGGCATCGACGACTCGAATGTGACCGTCGACACAGGCGGCAACGACGTGATCACTGTCCAGCCAGGCGATGCTGAGCGGCTCCGCTTCAAGCCGCACGTATCGCACCATCCGGCCAATGGTCGGCTGCCAGAAACGGATCGTGCGGTCGCCTGACGCTGACGCGATCATCGGCAAGCCTCCATCGGATGGACGCAGAGCGAGGTCGTGCACAACTTTCGTATGCTGATTCAGGCTTCGAATCACTTTTCCCTTCTCCAGATCCCAGACTCGGAGAGATTGATCATCGCCCGCACTCACCAGAAGTTGCTCTCCGTTAAGAAGGCAAACTGCAGACACGCTTCGCGAATGACCGTTGAGCATCCGAAGGCTCCCTCTATCCTGCTGCTGAGAGGGTTGAGTTGAACGCGCGAGATCAGTCCCTCGGATTATGATTGACCGATCGAATCCAGCAGACGCGAGCCGCGTTTCCGATAGCCAGGCAACCGCGCGGACGGAGTCGGAGTGTGTGATCAAATTCTTAACGTGCTTGCCAGCCGGCCAGGAGAAAATCTCGGTGCTCCCGTCTTCTGACGGATTGCCACCTCCGACTGCCAGATATCGTCCCGTTGAGGAAAACTCCAGGCAGTGAATGTTCGACGCTTCGCATTCGATTGTCCGTTGTTTCTTCAGACTCGGCCAACGACGGATCTGAAGTCCTGCCTGGCTGCTCGCAATGACAAACTTTCCGTCCGTAGAGAATGCGACGTCAGTGATCGGCGGCTCGGCCGCAGCGATGTCTGTAATCCAACACGCAGCGAGAATCACCAGTGCCAAGCCGGAAAGTTTCATACGTCGCCTTTTCAATTTGCAAGCGTGGTTTGGGGGTGACGCTCAGGCCTCGCCGAGTTCAACGCCCGCTCAGATTCCCCGTTCGAGTTTTCGATGAGGGTCAGCCTGGAATCTCAGGAAACCGTCGGGCATCGGCGAAATCTGCTGCGTCTTCTCTTTTCCCAGCTTCTCATGCAGAAACGCTTCCAGCTTGCGTCTCTGGCCATCGAATCTTGGAACCGCCAATAAAGTCTGATAGGCAGAAATGACGTCGGCAGGAAACAGCGATGCCTCGCTGGGCGTGACTGGCTGTATAAGCCGCTGGGTCGGAATTGCCAATCGACAGAAGAAACCGAGCATTGATGTCAGCAGCAATGCGGCGAGTACGGTGTGGTGCGTGCTCGAAACTCGATGCAGAAACATTCTCAGTGTGGAAACAACGGCCAGAGCGAGTCCGTAAACAACAAGCAGTGGTGGTGTCACGAATTCGTGCCGATTAGCCAGCCACGAAATAGCCAACGCACCGGCGATGACCCCGGTCACGTTAAAATCGGCATCCTTGCCGGCCCGCAAAAGTGCGGCAGCAGTTGCAAGTGACACAGCAAGAAGGAGCCAGCGATCCGTTATCCAGAACAGGAGAATCTGCACCTGCCCGGACAGCAGCGAGGACCACTCGTGATACTCCATCGGGCCTTGAACAAGCAGCAGCCATGACCAGAAAACACATCCCGACACCACGATCGGTGGCATGCTGCGAAGGGAACTCTGTCGAGACGCACGGAAAAGAACGCTGGCACGACATCCCGCGGCGACAACAAAAATTCCCGCCAGCGTCAGCCCCCGCATCCCGAAAGTGACCGACCCCATCCACCAGTAATACCAGCAGCCCTGCACGTAACAATTCGCGGCAATGGCGACCGCAGCCAGCCCCCAGACAGATGCTTCCCTGGCATTCCCGAGCTTGATCTCCCGGACGCAGATCCCCACCAGAACGACGAATCCGACACCCATCAAAGGATGTGTTGGGAGCAGCCCCTTGAAAGTGTCGCCCAGGACATTCCAGAGGTAAGGGCACGACGGATCGAGGCTCTGGAATCCGGCACCCGAGAATGAGTACGGCGAAACCCGCCAGTCGCCTGTCATCCAGTTATGAACGATCCCGACCTGAGTAACGGCGAGAATCAGTGGGACGGCGATCGTGGCGGCTGCCAGTAAGCACGAACGTCTTCCGCGACGCGTCGCGATGACAAATGCAGGGATCAATACCGGCCATGCGTAGACGCCCGAATAAGGACGGAACATGACCAGGATCGACGTCATCAGGCTGACAAGTGGCAGGTTCACCGGCTGGCCGCGTAACAGAATGGTGGCTTGCCGAAACAGTACTCCTGCCGGAAGAAGACTGTAGGTCTCCGACGAAACGGCACAGCTATAGTAGCCGATCGGTGTCGCAACTAAGGCGACAAGGCACCCCGTAATCGCGGTCGCTCTATCGGAAAGGTCTTTCAGGCCTGCATAAAAGTTGATCCAGAAAACGACAACACAGACGATGCCGGCTACCAGCCCCGCTTCGCTCTCGATGGCTGCAAAACGGGAAACCCACATGAACGGAGAGATCAGCAGCCCCGGTCCGGCCGACAAGCGATACAACGGGATGCTCATGTCCGGCGGCGTGCCGAGCCAGTGGATATCTCCGTCGCACGCTGCTGATGCCCAGAACCAGTACCCGGCGTGGTCGGGACCTTTGAATCCGGTCATGCAACACATGGCGATGAGAATTACCAGCAAAGCGATGGGGCCTGGTAAAACTAACTTTCTGAGGTCAGGCATGCAGGATTCAGCTCGGGTGCAAACACTTTTCGGCGGTAGTCAGTCTCAGTTTGGGACGACCGATAAATACTCTCTCTTCGGTCTGCTGGTATGAAGTCGGGGATTTATTTCGGACAAATTCCTAAGAGCCTTCAAGATTCGGGCCGGCAGATCGCAAGTCTCCGTCGCGGGTGGTGACGCCGATGGAGTCGAAGTATTCGCAGAGTGGGACAGCGAATTTGCGGGTGACTCCCCAGGCGTCGCGGAGTTCGGCCATCGTCGCGGGACCGTGCTCGATAATCTGATCGTGGCAGCGCTGGCGGGCGTCGTTCAAGGCTTCCGGAGTGAAGTAGAGGCCGTCACCGATGCGGATCAGCATCGCATCTTCGACCCACAGGTTCAGCAACTGCTCGACGTCGGGCAGCTTCAGATCGAGTGACTTTGCCAGGTCTTTCGACATCGGCGGTGTCAGCCTGCCGGCAGTGATCTGGTTGAGCAGTTCGTCTCGGTTCCGTCGTTGCTGCTTTGTCAGTTGAACCTGCAGGTCAGTCGGTCCGAGGTTTGATCCGAGCTCGACGAGTTCCTTCTTCTTCACCAGGTGCCCGAGGATGAATTCGAGCAGGTTCAAAGAGGTGATTGCGCGGCAGGCGGTGAGCAGCGTCGGCTTCGGCAGTGAGCGGCGAGGCTGGTGTCGGATGACTTCGTTCCGGACCGTTCGTAAAACGGAGCCCGCCAGCGATTCCAGTCGGTCGGCGTGAATTTCAAACGCCCGGTCGCCGCGACCGAGTTGCAGGAGCTTGCCATCTTCACGAAGTGCCGACAGCAGCTGCTGAAGCTCGTTCGGCATAACTCCGATCGAACTGGCGAGGGTCAGATCAGACGACGAAACCGAATCACGCTGTCGAAGTCTCGCAGCAAGACGTTCGGCCGGGATCGGACTGGCCAGCTGTTCGGAGACGGCTTCGACGTCGCGAATTCTGTGCAGGTCCGGAATGTGCGGATCGAGAATCGTGCCGCCGCCGAGCGTGATGGCTGGCGAGATTCGACGGAGGATAAACCGCTGCCCCCAGGTCGCGACCATCGGCTCGGCCAGACGAAGCTCGGCGTAACCACGCTCACCGGCTTCCAGGCGTCGGCCTTTGAGGATGACGCGGCAGGGAATTTCGCGCGTGCCGGTGTGCAGGCCGACTTCGATCCGATTCTTCAGCCCGATCGGCGCACTGTCGAGCAGCTTCAGATCGACCAGCAACCGACGCGTTGGCTTCAGATAGTTTGGCGTTGCGAGTTCGAAGCCTCTCGAAACCTCGTCGTGTTTCAGGCTGGCGAGATTGATCGCCGTGCGTTGTCGGCTGCCGGCTTCGTCTGCTTGTTCGCCGTGACGTTGCACGCTGCGGACTCGGACTTCGCGACCTTCGGGCCAGAGGTCCAGCGAGTCGCCGACGTGGACATCGCCGCTGAGTACCGAACCGGTCACCACCGTGCCGTGGCCGGGGATCGAGAAAACCCGGTCGATAGCCATGCGAAACAACGGGAGCGTTTCGGGCAACTGAATGTTGCTGCAGATTTCGAGCAGCGTTTCGCGGAGCTGGTCGATGCCTTCGCCGGTTTCCGACGAGACGGGCACGATCGGGCAGCCTTCCAGAAACGTCCCGGCGAGATTGTCTTCGATGTCGCACCGGGCGAGTTCGACCATGTCCTCGTCGACGAGATCGATCTTCGTCAACGCGACCAGCCCGACCTGAATTCCGAGCAGGTTCATAATGTCGAGATGCTCGCGCGTCTGCGGCATGACCGCGTCGTCGGCCGCGACGACCAGCATGGCAACGTTGATGCCCGTCGCGCCGGCGACCATGTTTCGGACGAAACGTTCGTGACCGGGCACGTCGACGATGCCGATCTGAAAGTCGCCCGCCTGAAAGTGCGCGAAGCCGAGGTCGATGGAGATGCCGCGAGCCTTCTCTTCCGGAAGACGATCGGTGTTGATGCCCGAGAGCTTTCCGACCAGCCGGGTTTTCCCGTGATCGATGTGCCCGGCCGTGCCGACAATGATTGACTTTTGAGCGGTGAGAGTCGTCATGAGGTGACCATACCGTTGAGCGTCTTAAAGATCACTTCGATTGAAACCGTTCAATGGCCTCGTAAACAGAATCCGTCGCCTGCCGGAGCTCTTCGACTGGCTCGGGCAACGCGTCAAACTCAGCGTCTCGGGCAAGAACTTCCACGACGCTCGCTTTGTCCATTGCTTCGTTCGCCGAGATTGCCCGCATGTTTCCCAGGATGGTGTGAGCGGCTCGCCGGGCCGTTCCGGAATCCTGATCCGCGATCGACTTCTCCAGCAAGGCAAACTGCTGCGGGCATTCTTCGACGACGGCTTCCAGGATTTCGCCGAGCAACTCGCGGTCGCCGCCGACAACGTCGAGTGCGGCGTCCCAGTCAACGACGTCGTCATCGGATGGGTCTTCGAATGCTTCTTCAGCTGGCGGTGCCGGTGATGGTTCTGCGGGGGAACTTCCATCGGCCGGTGGCAGGTCGCAGATGTCGGCCAGCTTGTCGTACAGCAGCGGAGCACGGATAGGCTTTGAAATGTAACTGTCCATGCCGACCGCCAGGCATTTTTCTTCGTCGCCCTTCAACGCGTGAGCGGTCATCGCGATGATTGGAATGTGTTGTCCGGTGCCCGCTTCGAAATCACGAATCGCTCGCGTCGCGTCGTGACCGTCCATTTCGGGCATTTGAATGTCCATCAGAATGACGTCGAAGCCGCCCTGCTTCCAGGATTCGACGGCCGCTTTTCCCGTATCGGCAACGGTGACGTTGTGTCCCCATTTTTCGAGCAGCGCGATCGCCAGTCGCTGATTGACCGTACTGTCTTCGGCAAGCAGCGTGTTGAGCCTTCGAGTGTGCGGTCGCGGTCCCGCTCCGTGCGACGAGCCTTCGTCTGTCGCGGCCGTCACGTTCAATGCTTCGACGATTGTGTCGAACAACTCCGACTGCTTGATCGGTTTCATCAGATAGCTGGAAATTCGCAGCTCGCCGCATCGAGTGATGTCGCCCGACCGGCCTCCCGACGTCAGCATCATGATGATCGGCGCCGTCAGGTCGCCACGCTCGCGCAGCTTTTGAACAAGAGTAAAGCCGTCGGTGTCTGGCATGTTGGCATCCGTCAGGAGCAGGTCGAAAGGTTGTCCCGCCGTTTGCGATTCTTCAAGTGCCTTGAACGCGGCAGCGGCTCCGTCGACGACGACCGGTCGAGTCAGCCAGTTACGGAGGATCTCGTCCAGGATGCGACAGTTCGTCGCGTTGTCATCGACGACCAGGATCCGCTTTCCGTCGAGGCTGACACTCGGTGTTGCAGCTTGAGACAGGTACGCTTCCGGAGCCGGTTCGAATCGCACGGTAAAATGAAACGTGCTGCCTTTGCCGATTTCGCTCTCCACCCAGATTCGACCATCCATCAGTTCGACCAGGCGAGACGAGATTGCGAGCCCCAGTCCAGTCCCTTCATATCGCCGGGTCATCGACGTGTCTGCTTGTTCGAACGCGTCGAAGATTCGCTGCAGCTTCTCTTTGGGAATGCCGACGCCCGTGTCGGATACCTGGAAATGCAGCCAGAGCGAATCAGCAGATGGCGGGTCGACCTCTGCCCCTTCCGACTCAATCGATCGCGCGCTGATTCCAAAATCGGACGTGCAGTTTGAAACGTCGACAAGGACTTCGCCGTTTTCCGTAAACTTGATCGCGTTGCCGACAAGGTTAATCACCACCTGCCGTAGCCGACCGGCGTCGCCGGTCAGAAATTCGGGAACGTCCGGGCCAATGTGACACGCGACTTCGATCTGTTCTCGATGAGCACGCACCGCCAGCGACTTCAGCGTGTCGCCGACGTTTTCTCTCAACGAGAACGGCCGAGGTTCAAGCTCCAGCCGCCCGGCTTCGATCTTCGAAAAGTCCAGGATGTCGTTGATCACGCTGAGCAATGATTCGCCCGACTCCTGCACCATCGACAGGTATTCGCGCTGCGTCGGCTGCAACGAGGTATCGAGTACCAGTTCGGTCATCCCGATGATCGCATTCATCGGCGTGCGGATTTCGTGACTCATGTTGGCCAGAAAGTTGCTCTTCGCTTCGCTGGCCGCTTCCGCCGCGTCGCGGGCTTCCTGCATTGCCTGCTGAGCGAGTTTCTGGTCTGAAATGTCATGAGACAAACCGAACAGCCCGGCGATCGAGCCATCGTCCTCGCGGATCGGCATCTGAATTACGGACATCCAGGTCTGCGACCCGTTTGGCCAGTCGACGAGTTCTTCCTCACCGACGACAGGCATTCCGCTTTTGATGATCTGCTGCTCGTCACGTTTGATCCGGTCGGCACAGACGTCGTCGAAGAAGTCGCGAGCGGTCATGCCGACGGCGTCTGACGTGGACTTAAGCCCGAACCGATCAGCCATGGCCCGGTTGATTCGCAGGTATCGACCGTCGCAATCTTTGAAGAAGATATTGTCCGGAATGTTCAGCATCAGGCTCTTCAACAGAAACTGCTCGCGGACCAGCGCGGCTTCCGCCTCGTGCCGAGCGGTAACGTCCCAGAAGATGCCCTGAATGCCGATGACGTTGTCGGCGGCGTCATAAACTGGAGCCTTCAGCACGTGCACGTAAAGCGTGCTGCCGTCCGCTCCGGCGTGCGATTCGATGTCTTCGTAAGTTTCACGACTTTCGGTAACGCGGCGATCGTCTGCCGTGTACTTATCCGCCAGCTCTTCAGGAAACAGGTCATAATCGGTCAGGCCGATTAACTCTTTCGGCGAAGACTTCAACAAATCGAAATAGCGTTGATTTCCGAAGGTCAGTTTTCCGTCGAGATCTTTCCGAAAAAGGTTCAACGGCAGACTCTCGACCAGCGACTCGTAAAGCGCTTCCGAATCTTTGAGCCGCAGCTCCGCTTTTCGCCGACGAGCGAGCTCGGCTTCATGATGCTCGTTGACTCGCGCCAGATCCTCGAACGCCGACACCAGCACGTTCAAAAGCTGCTGCCGGGAAGTGTCCAGCTTGTAGTCGCGATCGTTGATTCGAATCTCTGCCAGATCTGAATCACCATCAGCGCTCGATGTAGAAGTCTGGTCGGCGGGAACCTGCCCCAGCACCTGACGAATTCGGATCGCTGTTGCTTCGTTTGGCAGACCTCGCGCAACGTAGCCATCCGCTCCCGCTTCAAGTCCCTGCAGCACTTCTTCCGCAACTCCGGCCGTCGTCTCAATGATCACGGGAATGCGGCGACGGACTTCCGCCGAGCGTAATCGACGACAAAGTTCGAACGCCCCATCTTCCGAAAGTCGCGAGTCGATCATGACCAGGCACGGGCTCGGCTCGCCGGTTGCCGCAGAGAGCGCTTCCGAAACGTTGCCAGCAACCGATGTTTCGAAATCAGTCGAGTCCAGAAACTCCCGCAGTCCAGAGCTGTCGTACGAGGGTTCTTCCACAATCAGGATGTGCGTCATGAGACAGATTCCAGCCAATCAGAGCGGAGAAGTCCGCTCATGGTACGCGTGTCGCTCCAGGTTTTCAGCGAAGAACGAGGAAAAGGCGAGCCGTTGTCGACCAGACGGCGGAGACCTCACTCAGACTCGCTTTGCGGTGATCACTTTATCACTGTCCTAATAGTGTGCCCCGGCTGCTTGCATCCCTGAAAGGCGAGTGGCAGAATGCATAACCTTCGAAATCTACGGTCTCCCGCACGATTGAGAGGGTACCCGGTCGCCAGTCCTCGAAACCTGAAAGTTTCTGTCAGACGGGCGCACTGGCTCTTCTACTTGTTCGACACGGCGGTTGAACTTGTTCGACACGGCGGTTGAACTTGTTCGACACGGCGGTTGAACTTGTTCGACACGGCGGTTGAACTTGTTCGACACGGCGGTTGAACATCAGTCTGATGAAATTTCGGCAAAACATCTCAGACTCTCGGCTCGAATCGGCCGTGATCGCATGGTGGCAATGATTCGGCACGGGCGTCTGCAATCACAAACCGTTCACTTCAACAGCGAACTCTCGCGAAGGTACATCGATGAAGCTGCTCGACGGACAAACGGTAGGTATCGACCTTGGAACGACATTCTCGACCATCGCTCAGTTAGGCGATGACGGAATGGCTCACTGCCTCAGAAATGCGGACGAGCGAGTCATCACGCCGTCAGTCGTGTTGCTTTCAGACGATGGAAGGGTTGTGGTTGGGCCGTCGAACGAACGAATTGCGATGGAAGATCCATCAAACGTCGTCGAAGCCATTAAACGCGAAATGGGCAACGCCGACTTCCACGTCGTTTACCAGAACAAGAAGCTGACTCCGGAATTTATCTCCGCGTTGATTATTAAAAAGATGAAGCAGGACGCGGAAAAGCACATCGGTGAAATCGCCAACGCCGTCGTCACCGTACCGTATTACTTCAACGACGTTCGTCGAAAGGCGACGCAGGACGCAGGACGCATCGCCGGCCTGAACATCATCGACATTATTAACGAACCGACCGCCGCGACGCTGGCCTACGCCTGGGAACGTGGCGAACTCGGCAACACCGAACTCGCACAAACCGAGAAGACGATTCTTGTCTACGACCTCGGCGGCGGAACGTTCGACGTCACGGTGGTTCGTTACACGCCGACAAATTTCAAAGTTCTGGCCACCGATGGGGACGTCATGCTGGGCGGTCTCGACTGGAGTCGTCGTATCCTCGACCACGTCTCCGAGCAGTTCGCCAAGAAGCACGGTGAAGACCCGCGAGAAGATCCGGAGACCGTGCAGATTCTTTCGCAGGAATGCGAAAAGGCAAAACGTGAACTGAGTACGCGAGCCCAGGCCGCCGTCCCGGTTTATTACAAAGGCAAGTCGTTGACGCTGTCGCTGACTCGCGGCGATTTCGAACGAATGACCGGCGACCTGATGCAGCGAACTCGCGACACGACAGAGCTCGTGATGCAGCAGTCGGGTGTCGAGCCGGAAGCTCTCGACGAAGTCGTGCTTGTCGGCGGTTCAACGAACATGCCGGTTGTCGAGCAGATGCTTGTCGAAGTCTGCAAACGCAAGCCGAGCCGTGAGGTCGCTCCGGAAGAAGCCGTTGCCAAGGGAGCGGCCATTCACGCGGCCATCCTGGAAGCTCGAGCCACCGGCGGCGAATCCCGCATGGGCAAGTCGATTATCAACCGGTTGCGTTCCGTCACGACGTCCGACGTCAACTCGCACTCACTCGGCGTGAAGGTGACCGATCCGAACGAGAAAACTCGGAAGATCAACCACATCATGATTCCGAGGAACACCTCGATCCCATTCGAGCGGACCCAACGTTTCGTGACCAACTCGGACAACCAGCAGCGGATTCACGTTTCCGTCCTCGAAGGCGATTCGCCTGACCCGACGGCCTGTGAGCAGATCGGTGACTTCCGAATCTACGACCTGCCTGCCGGGCTTCCGAAAGGTTCACCGGTCGAAGTGACTTACCGATATGACTCGGCCGGACGAATTCACGTGACAGCCAAAGAACTGGTCGGCAACACGGCGGCCGCGACGGAGATCGTTCGCGAAAACCTTGGCGGCACCGAAGAAAATATCGATGTCATGACCGGTCTCGCCCAGCAGTACGAAGTCGAGTAGACCCGGACAAAACCTGTCACTTTGCAGCGGAAGCATGAATGTCATGTTTCCGCTGTCTGAGTTTGGCAGCATCTTTTAATCGCACAAACACTTGATCAAAACTGCCAGCTTTCAGGAGTCACCAACGTGGAACTGGACGTCTATAAAGAATGGTTGGGAATTCCTGACGGCCCTCGCCCACCGGATCAATATGAGCTGCTGCGACTGGTTCGGTTTGAAGATTCAACGGAAAAAGTCCGCAACAACTATAAGAAGCTCAACGCGCACGTCCGCAAGTACGCGACCGGTCAGTACTCGGTTATCTCACAGAGCCTACTGAACGAACTCGCCAAGGCGATGCTCTGCCTGACCGATCCCGAGCGAAAGCGCGAGTACGACGAAAGTCTCGGCCGTGTCTTCGAAGTAGACGAGTCGGCCGTTGTGCCGATGGAAAGTGTTCTGGTCAAACAGGGGCACATCGATCGCGACCAGATGAAGGAAGCTCAGGAATATTCCGAGTCCCATGGGCTGACGATGCGAGACACGGTCGTCCAGATGAAGCTGGTCGACGATCAGATCGCAACGCAGGCATACGCCACACAACTCAGCGTTCCCTACGTCGACCTTGAAGACATGGCTCCGGAATTCCGGATTCTCAAACGACTTCCACAGCAGGTCGCCAAACGGAACACGATTCTTCCACTCTTTATTGACGACGACGTGCTGCTCGTAGCGTGCGCTGACGACATCACGCACGAACTCGAAGACGAATTGCGGCTTCGATTCAACCTTCCCGTTCGACGAGCGCTTGCCACTCCGCGTGGAATCACCGAGGGAATCAGTCGCTACTACGCCGAAATGGACGAGATGATTGCCGCTGAAGACGCAGCCGGTGTCGTCGCTCAAAGTTCGACTGACAGCAAAGCCGGTGGATCGAAGGAAAAGAAACAGAAGAAGCCGGCAAAGAAGAAACAGGCATCAGCGACCGCGTTCTCACAATTGTCGAATGATGAGCAGCTCCAACGTAAAAGTCTCGGCAAAATTTTTATGGCCTGGGGCTTTATTGGGTCAGTCCTGATCGACCAGTTTGTGATGAAGCCGCACATTCTGGGAGTCACGATGAACTCTATTTTCACCTACCTGCCATCGCTGACGACGCTGATCGTGTCTCCGTGCGTGATTTACTATGTCCTCAAGGTTTACTGGAAGTAGCCCGCGCCCAACCTGCCACGATCGGATAACGCATGAATGCTGGACCGCAAAATGAGGCGGCGAAAATCGCCGGAAACGGTCTGACACCTGGCAGCGCTGTCGAATTCGATCTCGAATCGCTGTTGCAGCGACCGGCGGCGGCCGAGTTTCATGCATTGTCTCCATCAAGTCGGGATCCGGTTGACGTCTTCGGCTTTGTGCATCGCCAGTCGGCATTCACGCCGCAGGACTGTGTCGATGCGCTGCTGCTCGACCAGCACCAGCGTCATGGCATAGAAGCCGCCATTCCCGCTGAGACCTACTGTGCCTTCCTGAAGAACCGAATCGGCGAATCATCCGCAGAATTCGAATGGCAAATCGTCGCCAGAGAATTTCAGCTGACGCTCAAGGCCAACGAGGCTGCGTCCACAATCAATCTCAAGAATTTCTGCGAACGGTTTCCTGACTTCCAAAGTCAGTTAGTCGAGCTTTCCAGATCGGACCAGCTCTCCGACACTTTGATTGTCGATCCCACCCGCTCGTTCCGAAGCGGGCATGAACCAACCATCGCTCTGGGGCCAACACAGCCCGTGTTAGCTGCCGTGACGCCAATCGATGTCGAAGCCACTCAGTTGGACTTTGACGATCCGGATCAAAGCTCACTGGCGTACCAGCCCGACTCCTTCGTCCACGATCAGTCGTCATTGCTCGGAGGCACGGAACCGTTTTCTCAGTTGCCGCCAGTAATTCTGGAGAAGATCGAAGAGCGGCTCGACGAACGGAATTTTCTGACCGACGAGCATCTCATCAGAGAGGGCGATCCTGGCGACGGTCTGTATTTTCTGACAGACGGCCGGGTCACAATCTTCAGCAGCGGCCAGCTCCATGAAGATAAAGAGATCGCCCGGTGCGGCGCAGGCGCGATTCTTGGCGAGATGGCGCTGCTTACTGATCAGCCAAGAACTGCCACCGTCGTTGCAGCCACGAATGTCATGGCAAAGTTTCTGCCGGCGCCTGCGTTTCAGGAACTCGCCAGTAACTATCCGGTCATCGGGAAGGTGCTTACGCAACTGCTTGCACAGCGACTTGGGCAGCAGGAACACGACGCGCTCAGCGGGAAGAGCTTCGGTCGTTACCGCATCGTTCAGCGACTTGGTCGTGGCGGCATGGCCATTGTCTATGAGGCTCTTGACGAGCAATCTGGTGAAACGGTCGCCCTGAAAATGATGAGCCACCGGCTTGTTTACGATGGGAACGCGCTGAAACTGTTTCAGAGCGAAGCTCGCATGATCGAAGCGTTCGAACATCCTCACATTGTTCGCATGCTGGGCCGCTTCAAAGCGTTTCGCTCATTCTTCATCGTGCTCGAATTTTGCGATGGCGTCACGCTGAATAAGTCTGTTCGTCAGAACGGTCCGCTGTCCGAAGAACGGTTCCGCAAGGTCATCGCCCAACTGGCATCGGCACTTTCATATGCCCATTCCAAGGGCATCGTTCATCGAGACATCAAACCGTCAAACATCATCCTGACGTCCAGCGCCGACGTGAAGCTGATGGACTTTGGTCTGGCCAAGCCTGTCGACAATGGTGATGGGGCGGCTTCCAGGCTGATCTCCGGAACACCCCGTTTCATGGCGCCGGAGCAGCTTAGCGGAGCACCAACCGACACTCATGCCGACCTGTTTTCGCTCGGCTGCACCGCGTGGAAACTCCTGACCGGCAAAGATCTGATCAACGAGACGCGACTCTCCGACATCGAAGACCGGCACCAGAACTGGAAGCTTCCCGACACGAGCCAATTCACGCCGCAAATCGCCTCCTTCCTGGAGTCCTGCCTGCAGGTCGATCCGGAAAAACGCTCGGTCGACCTTGAAGCCGTCGCCCGCTGGTAGATCGAGCACTTTCAGAATTAGCTTTCAGTATCCAGCAGGAGGGCCGCCAGGGAAACAATGGCCTTTCAGCGTTCCAGCTCCTGCACCGAAACCATGAAAATGGTCTAATCGCCACCGTCGCGGGTCGCCAGTTTCTGCAACACGTCGAGCGAAGTTTTGTTCGAGAAAAATCGGACGCTGCCGTCGCCCTTCAGAAAGTGAGCTCCGGTTCCAGAGGCGTTTCCGAAACTCGACAGTCGTACGTTGAGCGGGCCTTCGATCGTTCGCCAGTTTTCGGGGTCACCCCAGGCTGGCAGTGCGCGGGCGATTTCACCAGCAATCAGCGTGCGTGACATTCCGTCCGAGACCTCTTCGATTCTGACCTTCGAGTTCTTGTCGAAGATTCCCGTCGCCAACAGGCCCTGCTCTGTCTGAATCAGGCCGCCGACTCCGGCATAATGAGCGGTCGCGAATCCGCGACCTGTTGGCTCATGCGGGACGGAGGGAACGAGAAACGTCGGAATCGGTCGGCTCATCGGCGGTGAGTTGGCATCGTCGTTCCACGGTTTCGAGAGTTCGATGGAATCGTAGATTTCCATGTGGCCGAGGTAGGGCAACAGCTTCGTCATCCAGCCGTGCATGCCGACTTCCAGGCCCTCTTCGTCGACGGTGAATGTCCCGCCGGCCGGGAAGCTGCCTTTCTCGATGGAGTAATCGCTCAAGGCCTTGCTGATGCTGCCGAGGTTCGCCTCGATAACTTCTCTGGTCGAACGATTCCGCCACGAATGGCCCAGCTCGTTGAGATATGCCGGCCCGGCGAAAATCCCAACCAGGCCGAGGAACATCCCGACAGGGGCGAGCATCTGCGGAGCTGACTCCCGCAGCCGTCGGTTGGAACTCAGCGTTTGATAGCCCAGCAGCAGGGCGGAAGCGCCGACGATCGTCGCGGGAATCTTTGCCCCGAAGGACGGCAGCAGATTCAGACCGGCCAGCAGTACCGAGACGATCCCTGCCGCCACCGCACCGCTGCCCCGAGGAAGAGTCGGTCGTTTCGGCGCGTCGACATTGGAGTCTTCATCTGACAGCGACTGATCGGCAGCGTCGAAATCGTGGAGCGGAGATTCCACATCCCAGCCGTCTTCCTCGTCGTCGTCGGCCAGCTCGAAGTCGTCGTCCGACTCCAGGTCGTCCTTCTCAGAGTCCTCTGCCGCACCGTCGTCCGGCTCGTCCCTGCTATCACCGGTGGCCAATTCGTCGATTACTTTGATGTTCGTATCCGACCCGAAGAGATCGCTGTCGTCGCCGGATGCTTCTTCGAATTCGGCTACTGCCTCTTCAAAGACGTCCGACGAGTCTGCGGACGCTTCTGAAGAATCAGTTGCTGGCTGGCCTGCCCCCATCATTGCCCACAGGCTTCGCGGCCGTTCGCTGACTTCGGGCTCGTTTTCTTCGGGCTGTTCCGTTTGCGGCGAGGCATCTTCGGAGGCCTCTGCCTCGCCGCTGCCAGTACCGGACGAATCCGACTCAGAGGACGGCTCAGATTGCGAAACGCTGTCGCCGCCGGGCTGTCCCATGACCTCCCAAAGGCTGCGAGCCGGCGCTGGTGAAGAATCTTCGTTGTTGATTACTACTTCACAATCGCATTCCGGGCACGCGAGGGTGTTGCACGAAGCTGTCGGGGTCTCAGCTTCGAAGGAGTGGCCATTCGGGCAAGTTATCGTGCGAGCGTTCGAGTCGGGCATCCGGGAAGAACTTCAACCTCGTTGCGACAGTCGTTCGGAAAGACTGTTTCCTAACCTGCCGCACAAGGAGAAAGCAAGCATCGATATACTTGTGCCCAATTCACGACTTCGCAGACGCGTCCTGGTAGGTCAGGCAGAGCCTGACCTACGGTACGAAACCGAATTACGCCGGATTGTGCAGGCGCGAGCTGACGTCGCGGAGGCGGCTGACCTGCTGGATCAGTCGAGGCAGATTGTCGAGCCCCATCAGCAGCAGCATCAGGTAGCGGAAGACGGCGAAGATGTCTCCTGCCTGGACGGCCGGAAGCTGGCAGGCTCGGAACAGGACAGCGACGATCGCGCCCAGAATGAAACATTCCATCAGACCGAAGTTGATGGCTTCGGCGTTGGAGAGTTTGATTCGCCAGTGAGCGACCTTGTCGAAATGGTTTCTGACGTCGATCTCGTTTTGAGAATGAATGACGTCGACTTCTTTTTCGAGTTCGTCGTGCAGGTCTCGGCTCAGTCGATGTGTCCATTTTGAATAGTGACGGCTCAGCAGCGCCGCTGGGATCAGCAGTCCCAGGCAACAGGTCACGATTACCCAGTCGTACCAGGCTAGCATGATGACTGAGCCGACGACCGAGAATCCGACTTTCATCAGCATCGGGATGGAACGTTCGAAGAACTCGACGAACTCGCGCGACAGCGAGGCCCGCGCCGTGACGCGGGAGACGTCAACTCCTGATGCTCGCTGCGAGACGATCATCCTAGTCGCCAGGTCGGAGTAAATAGCGGAGAAGGTTCGCGTGTCGTAAACCTGTCGCACAAGGCCGACAACTAGATGCAGAACATGCTGCCCGACGAGCACGCCGACTCCGAGCGTTTGCCCGGCAAGAAGGTCATTGATCGCCCAGCCCAGCGCGAACGGCTGAGCGAGACGAAGCAGATTTTCGATCGTAAACAGCGTGTACGTTGCAAGAATTCGGACGCGGTTCTGGGCGAAAAGTGTTTGCAGCCGAAACTGCGAAGTGTCTGGCATCGACCGGCGTCTGACTGAAGGTTCTGACTTAAGTGACGTTGGGATCGGGCCGGCGTCGACTCGTGAGATGACTGGAATGTCGATGGGCACGGCTCGTCCTCCTGAGTTCGTTTCGCGTCAGTATGCGTAGGGTATGACAAGCGCAGCGCCGGCATACCTGGGTGTGTCGTTGAGTTTTAGAAGGTATGCCGGCGCTGCGCTTGTCATACCCTGCGTGCTCTTGTTTTTCTTCGTTCGTTCTGAAGTCCGCAGCGATTTGATCTCGCGGACGGCTTTCTGCTTCTCCGTGGCTGAGTTCGTCATGGGGATTTCCTCTCCGTAGTGCCTCGAAAACAGACCGGCCAGGCTTCCTCAGAAGCCGCAGCTCGGGCGTGCTCAAGGCGTCACTGTGTTCAGCACCGGCCAGAGAACACCTCAGCCGACGCTCCGGCTACTTCCGGATTGACGAAGGCTCACGAAAGGCACGACCGATGCCCGAAACGAACCTGAGCCACACATCTGGGTGCGCAACACCTTTCAGTGAAGCGGGTTAACTCTTTTTGAAGAATTTTCGCACCGCGATCCGCGGCGAAGGTGGCGGATGTCACAGCGACCACAGCGGCTGTCTGTCTGATGACATGGCAGGCCGCTCCCGGCGATTTCCGCGGGGCTTCGACAGAGAAAGTGGCGGCATTCGTTGCGGGACGGGAATTTGGCCCGCCAGCAATGGAACCACGCAATAGTTCAGCGAGACTGCGGGAATCAGGAAATTGGGGGTGAATACTCTGTGCCGAGCCGGTAATGCGACTCTGGATTTGAGTTTACACGCTTCCTGGTTCTCACTATATGTTCGCGGCGTTGCATTCGGGCAGAGACTGCGCCTGTTCCCCGGACGTGTCTGCCTGTTAGTCAGAGGTTTCTTTGAATGAACAAGGGCCGCTGACTGGCTGGGCGAGGTTGCCTTCGGTGCAACGCTCACTTGCCTGCTCACAACTGAGTGGCAGCACGATTTGCCACCTGACGCGAATATGAACAATTCCTGGAGGAAACTCTCGTGACTGAAGAAAAAGTAATCGGAATCGTCAGCGAACAATTGGGCGTTCCGAAAGAAGAAGTTACCCGTGAATCATCTTTCGTCGACGACCTGAAAGCGGATTCGCTGGACGTCGTCGAGCTGGTCATGGAATTCGAAGACGAATTCGGCATCACCATTCCGGATGACGACTACGACAAGATTAAGACTGTCGGAGACGCTATTACCTACATCGACGAGAAGAGCTAAACTGGCTGACACGTGAGCCGGCTGGGTCCCTCAACCGGGCACTTTCAGCCGGCTCAATTTGCCGGCTCAATTTGCCGGTACAGCTTGCGATTACGCACTGAATTGTTGAAACGTACGCTCAGTTTCTGAAAGAACTTCTGGATGGCCAGGCGAGTTGTCATCACTGGAACGGGAATTGTCTCCTCGCTCGGATTCGAAGTTTCCGAGTTGTGGGACAAGATCTGTGCAGGCAAGAGCGGAATCGGTCGTATCGAGCGGTTCGACTGCTCGGATTTCAAGGTCGGTTTCGGCGGTGAAGTTCGAAATTTCGACTGCACCGAGCACGGAGACATTACTTCTAAAGAAGTGAAACGCGTTGATCGGTTCGTGCAGTTTGCATTTGCGGCTGCCAGCAAGGCAATCGTCAGTTCGGGGATCGACTTCTCGCAAGGTGACCCGTACAAACACGGAGTTCTGGTCGGCAGCGGTATTGGCGGGCTGAGCGAAATCGAAATGCAGCATGACGCGCTCTTCGACAAAGGGCCGTCGCGAGTTTCGCCGTTTATGATTCCCAAACTGATGGTCAACGCCGCCAGCGGAAACATCTCCGTCCATTGGGCGCTCAAAGGTCCGAACAGCGCCGTCGCGACTGCCTGTGCATCAGCGACGAACGCCATCGGCGACGCCTTCCGCCTGATTCAGCTCGGCATGGCCGATGTCATGGTCACGGGCGGAAGCGAAGCGGCGATCACACCGTTGGGGCTCTCCGGCTTTGCCCGCATGAATGCCCTTTCAACCCGCAACGACAGTCCTGAAACCGCCAGCCGACCGTTCGACAGAGATCGAGACGGATTTGTCATGGCAGAAGGGGCTGGCATCCTCGTTTTGGAAGAGTACGAACACGCGGTCGCTCGAGGAGCAACGATCCTGGCTGAGGTCTTCGGCTACGGAATGTCGGCGGACGGAACTCACATGACCGCGCCCGATCCGGAAGGTCAGGGGGCTGCGCGAGCAATGTCCGGAGCCCTTCACGACGCGAAGATGAATCCGGACGATATCGATTACGTGAACGCTCACGGGACCAGCACGCCCCTCGGCGACAAAGCAGAAACCGTTGCCATCAAGACAGTCTTTGGTGACCACTCAAAGACGATGGCCGTTTCCAGCACGAAGAGCCAGATCGGCCATATGCTGGGAGCATCCGGCGGTGTCGAATCCGTCATTTGCGTGCAGGCTCTGCAGGATCAGACAGCCCCCCCGACGATCAATCTCGACAACCCTGACGAAGGCTGCGACCTCGACTACGTCGCCAACCAGGCCCGTCAGATGCCCATCCGCCGCATCCTGAAAAACAGTTTTGGTTTTGGCGGCCACAACGCCTGCCTGGTCTACGGCACGGCCGATTGATCGGCTCATGGGTAGTGGCTGTGATTCAGCTATGCGTCCGTCGCATTTTGAGCGAAAGATTCGGCCGTGAGTGAGCCACGAGAGTTGTGCATTCCTCAGCCGGCAATTGACGATCCGAAGTCTGGAGAAGTTCTCCGCGCATGGATTGCCGATGGCGGCCTGCACTGTTCGCTGCGACCGAACAATTGGTCCGATTCGGGCAATTGGGGAATCATGCTGGCTGATGTCGCACGCCACGTGGCGAATGCCCGTTACGAGACCGACGGAATCGATCGCGAGGAAACGTTGATCCGAATTCGCACTTTGTTCAACGTCGAGTTTGAAAACCCTACCGATGAACCGACAGGCGGTTTTGTAGATTGATTTGATTGTCCCCAAGGTGGCGCCCAGCCAACCTGGCTGGGCCGCGAAGCGACAAGATGCTTTACCATTCGGAATCGATCGAACCGAAAGCGTTATTTTCACTGCCGCTGACGGTGCGGCGTCCTGTGCCTGCGGCACCCAACCATTCTGGTCGGGCCACCCATTCTCAGATGAGATTTCCCGTGCCTTGAAACGGCCTTGGCACGGTCTACAATCCACGCAAGTTTTGCGATGGATTCCGCCTGCTTGCTCTGCGGGCGATGATGCTTTTCCATAGACGACCGTTTACCAGACTGCAAGAAAGAGATTTTGCGATGACAGTTCAGATTGGCCAGGCCGCTCCGGATTTTGAAGTTCAGGCTTACGACCGCACCAAAGATGGCACCGACGATCAGTTCTCAACGATTAAACTGTCTGATCTGAACGGCAAATGGACCTGCCTGTTCTTCTACCCGCTCGATTTCACATTCGTCTGCCCGACGGAAATCGTCGCCTTCAACAAGGCACTCGGCGAATTCGAAGACCGTGACTGCGTCGTCCTGACAGCCAGCACCGACAGCGTTTATTCGCACAAAGGCTGGTGCGACGCTCACGAAGATCTGGCCAGCATGGCTTACCCAATGCTCGCCGACACGAGCCACACCCTGTCGCGAGACTACGGTGTCCTGATCGAAGACAAAGGCATCGCGCTGCGAGGCGTCTTCCTGATCGATCCGCAGGGTGTCACTCGCTGGATTTCGATCCACGATCTGGGCGTTGGCCGTAACGTCAACGAAGTTCTGCGAGTCCTCGACGCTCTGCAGACCGACAAGCTCTGCCCATGCAACTGGAAGAAGGGCGACGAGACCATTAACTAAAGTGTTGGTTGGTCGCCTATCAGGAAGTAGGGTGGTTGCTTGCAACCACCAATTGAATTAACGGCTTCCTGAATTGGTGGGTGCGAGCACCCACCCTACGTTGAATTGCCACGGCAGGCTGATTCACTTCGGCCTGCCGTTTTTCATAGGTATCGGAGTTCTCTCATGTCTCGCATTCAGCCGCTGCCCGAATCGGAAGCCGAAGGCAAACTCGAACGCACCTACGGCCGCATTAAAGAGATGCTCGAAGCCGACGCCGTGCCCGAGCCGTTTCTGACCTACGGGCGAGTCGAAGCCTTCCTGCAGGACTTTTACATGAACTTCAAAAAGTTCGTGTACACCGACGGGGCTCTGGATACGAAAACGAAAGCGATCCTCGGCCTGGCCGTCAGTGGCCATTACGGCTGCACGGTGTGGCTCGACTTTTTTACCGAGCGTCTGAAGTCGCTCGGCGCCGAAGACGGCATGGCGGCTGATGTGCTGGCCGTGGCTTCGACAAACTCGATGTACAACTCGTTTTTCAAGTTTCGAGACTTGAGCGGTTCGGAAGTCTTCGGTGGGATGTCGGTCGGCCTGCGGGCTCACACGTTCATGAACACGTCGCTCGATGAAAAAACGGTTGAACTGATCAACACAGCAATCAGCAATCTGAATGCGTGCAAACCGTGCACGTCGGGTCACGTCACCAAGAGCCGCGATCTGGGAGCGTCGGACGATCAGCTTCTGGAAGCCATCCAGTGTGCCTCGACCATGGCTGCCGGATGCAGTTTCCTGAAAGCTGCGGAAGCTTGAGAAACGCTGTCGATCGTGGCGGTCTGTCGGTTGCTTTCCCGCTTGAATGTTGGAAAGTGTTGCACAATGATGACCGCTTGCGGCTGGGAAAGCTCCAGTTTTCTCGATCAGAGAGTTGTAGGCTGGAACAAGCTCCGCGCAGTTCCGGCAGTTCGAACTGATGTTGCCGGAACTGCGCGGAGCTTGTTCCAGCCTACGCATCAACTCACAGTTTTCGCTTTCAAAATAATCGATTCAATGAGTCAATTCTCCGTTGACAACCTGAGGAACACACCATGAGCGATGACTACGGATTCGGAACTAACTGCCTGCACGCTGGACAGGTACCTGACCCGACGACCAACTCGCGAGCCGTGCCGCTCTACCAGACGACATCGTACGTGTTTAACGATACCGACCACGCCGCCAACCTGTTCTCGCTGGCCGAGTTCGGCAACATCTACACACGGCTGATGAATCCCACGACCGACGTTCTCGAAAAACGTCTCGCGGCACTCGAAGGCGGTTCGGGAGCACTCGCCGCCGCATCCGGTCAGGCTGCTGAAACGCTGGCGATCCTCAACATCGCATCCGTCGGCGACAACATCGTGTCCGGCACCAGTCTCTACGGCGGAACCTACAACCTGTTTCACTACACGTTGCCGAAGATGGGCATCAACGTGAAGTTCGTGAATCAGGACGATCCGGACGCCTTCAAGGCAGCCATCGACGACAAGACCAAAGCGGTCTACCTCGAAACGATCGGCAACCCACGCTGCGACGTGCCGGACTTCGAAGCGATTTCGGGAATCGCGCATGCAGAAGGCGTGCCCCTGATGGTCGACAACACACTGGCATCACCGATGCTCTGTCGCCCGTTCGAACACGGCGCGGACATCGTTCTTCACTCGACGACGAAGTTCATCGGCGGTCACGGAACCAGCATCGGTGGAGCGATCATCGAGAAGGGCGGCTTCCCGTGGGACAATGGTCGCTTCCCGGAAATGACCGAGCCGGATCCCAGCTACCACGGCCTGAAGGTTTTCGAAGCACTCAGCCCGTTGAATCTGGCTTACATCCTGAAAGCACGCATCCAGGGTCTGCGTGACCTGGGTTCGGCCATGAGCCCGTTCAACGCCTGGATGTTTCTGCAGGGTCTGGAAACGCTGCACCTTCGCATGGAACGGCACTGTCAGAATGCGATGGCCGTGGCGCAATTTCTGGAAAGCCACTCGAAGGTTTCGTGGGTTAACTACTCTGACCTGGAATCTCACCCCAGCCACAGCCTGGCGAAGAAGTATCTTCCGAAGGGCAGCGGTGCCGTGTTCGGATTCGGCATAAAAGGCGACACACTGGAAGAGCAGAAAGCAAACGGCATCAAATTGATCAACTCCGTGAAGCTGTTCTCGCACCTGGCAAACGTCGGCGACAGCAAGTCGTTGATCATTCATCCGTCGAGCACGACTCACCAGCAGCTCAACCTCGAAGAGCAGGCTTCAACGGGTGTGACTCCAGACTTCATTCGACTGTCGGTCGGTACGGAAGATTCTGAAGACATTATCAACGATCTGAAGCAAGCTCTTGATCAGGTCTAAGCGTTGCTGAGTTCGTTGAGCTCTGCTTGCGACATTTCCGAAGCCCGCTCAATTGAGCGGGCTTCTTTCATTTCACGTTTGCAAGCATTGGTCGGGTATGACAAGCGCAGCGCCGGCACACCATCGCATTCATCTCGACGAAGGTATGCCGGCGCTGCGCTTGTCATACCCTACTCACACTCGCTTATTGGAGGTCCGAAGATTCGGCTGATACGCTCCATCCGTCAGCCGTGTACGAGAGCAGGATGAAATGATGGGTCTTCTCAGCCGATTCTTCGGACCTCCCAGTCAGGATCAATTTGCAAAGACCATCATGCGCGCATTTCGCGATGCCGGCGACAGTCGTCAGTTCGTTTACGAAGCCGATCAATTTCGATTGGTCGTGGCAGGGGACGACGCCGAAACCGACGACTCGTCGTCAGCCGAAGTTCTGAATCTGCACAACTTCTACGCCGAGCATTGCAACCTTTCACGAGGCCAGCGGAACGAACATCTCAAGCAGGTCGTTCGTGGAGTTTCCCAGGGCAAGATCGAAATGCCGGACGAGTTCGCGCATGCGGCTCCGGATTTGCGGCCTCGAATCTGGCCGCGGTCGATGTTCGCAAAGCTTGAACTTCAGCAACGAATCGAAGGCGGCAAGGAAGTCGACGTTCCGCGTTACCAGATTGGCAACAACCTTTCGCTGGGACTGGTCTACGACCTGCCGCATTCGATGAGGTCGATTTCGGGCGATGACCTGAAAGGCTGGGACGTCAGTTGGTACGAGGCGATGGAAGCCGCGAAGGAAGCACTCTCCGAGATGGAATTCGTCGTCGCAAAGATCGGCGACCATCTTTACGCATCCGCTTCGGGCGACAACTACGACGCGTCGCGACTGATCCTGATCGATTTCATTCGTCAGATGGAAGTCGACGGCGACCACATCGCCATGATCCCCAACCGGGACACTCTGCTGGTTACTGGATCAAACGATGACGAAGGCTTGGCGATGATGGCCGAACTCGCCGAAAAGGCACTGGAAGATCCTCGACCGCTGGGTTCAACGCCGGTCCGGCTTCATGACGACGAGTGGGTCGACTGGCTGCCGCCGGAAGGACATTCGTTGCGGAACAAGTTCCGGGAAATGCAACGACATTTTTTCTACCTGGAATATGCCGATCAGAAAGAGTCGCTTGAACAACTTTATGCGAAAGAAGAAATCGACATTTTCGTGGCAACATGCTCGGCCGTTCGAAATCAGGAATCCGAGGAAATCTTCACGTACTGCGTCTGGCCAGAAGGTGCCGATGCTCTACTGCCTGTTTGCGACAAAGTCATCCTCGGAGCCGAAGGCCAGCTCGGACAGATGGCCGACTGGAACAAACTCCGGGCCATCGCCGGCGAGCTACTCGTCGAAGAAGAACTGCTCTACCCGCCGCGATTTCGAGTCAGCGATTTCCCAACACCGGCTCAACTAGAACTCATCGGCGGAGAGCCGCTTGGCGATGACGAGACTTAAAGTTGAGTAGGCTGGGACGCGTCCCAGCTTCGCGGATTTGCTGGGTCACGACCCAGCCTACTCACTGGTCAGCACCACAAACAATCAAGCGGAAACTGCGACAAACACTCGCGATCACGATCCGAGACTCAAATTCCTGAGCGTCGGCAGGCGTGCCATCCCAGCTGTCATCCTGTCACTTTTCGGTCCCGCTGGATGCGTTCTCGGGGATCTGTTGAACCGCGAACCAGCCGACAATTTTCTTCTTTGGCTCTGGACGCACAATACTGACAACACGGTGTCTGAATTCTCCTAACTCGATCAAATCGCCGACGCGTACAGTTTGCGTCCTTCCCGAACCGCTAACGCCTACCCCGTTCACTTTCCTGTAATATGAAAGGATCTTCACATCAACAGCAGGCACCGCAGGAGTTCCATCTCCTGACATGTCAGCAACCGTCGCCACAAAGCATGCCTGATGCAGCCAACTGCTACCGCCAAGTCCCAAAGGGAAAATATACGTGTCTTTCGAAGACTTCCATGATTCGGGCGTTTCGTGGGAATCCAGTATTTCAAATACGACTGAGGTCCCTCGACCGCTGCCAGACATGCTCAGGACGCGGTAAAATCCACCGATCAAGGGGACCGTGTCTCCCGCGACAAGATCAGGATAGCCGACGGCATACCCATCCGACTTACCACGCGGGTACGTTTTGCCGGCATCGTGACTAAATCGAACAGATACTCCTCGGGCAAAAATCTTCTGCTTTTCTTCATAGACTCGATCTACAAACCCTTCCGCCCTCGCCGAACTCGAAAACGGCCCGGGGCGAACATCACGCTGGATCACGATTCGGGACTCAAGTTCGGCAGCTTCGACCGGCATACTGTTCAAGGCAACCTCGGAAGCAAAACTCAGCGTGATGTTCACAATCAAGATCCACAGGTGAGGTAGGCGGCGAACCATCAGATGTCCTCCAGAATGTCGTAACTTGATTTGGCAGCGTCGCGAAGATCTGTGTTTGGTTGTACAGTGTGCCTCTCGACGCACCTTCTCATTGCTGGAGTTGATGGTGCGTCAAGACGCACCCTGCGAGCTTAACGTGTCGAAGGTTGCCTACTTGCTGCTGGCAACTTCGGTTTTCTGCAGCACCTCGATTGCGTTCAGGACGACTCTGGCTTTGGCGTCTTCGGAGACTTTGGCGATGAGTTTCATCGTGAGGTCTCGTTCGATGTCGATGCCGGAGATGGCTTTGACCTGGGCGACGGGTTCGGAGCCTCGTTCGCGGCTGACTTCGACGTCTGTGAGAACGATTTTGCCGTTGATCTCGACGTCGAATCTCGCCGTGCCTTCTCGAAGCTGAGCGAAGTGCAGTTTGAGGTCGTAGGTTGCCGGGCGGTCTTTTTCGCCTCGCAGTGGCAGCGTCATCTCGCTCAGACCGCTGGCCCATGATGTGTAGAGCCACGGCGTCGCCGCGCCAGTAACTGGCTGAGCGGCGGCATTGACGCTGGTGAATCCTCCGGCGGTGAATTTGGGTTTCAGGTCAAAGGCCAGGTCCAGGCTGGTGACCTTGTGAGGGTTCGGTCTTGGATAGGCGAGCCACAAGGTTCCGTCGGCAGCTCGACGATCGCCAGGTGCTCCGAGGTTAAGCGACATTTTCTTAACCGGAGTTTGAGCTCCGGTCGCGCTAATGATCGTCCAGGGTCGGCGAGCGGTTCGCGGTTCAAGCACGATCGTTGAGGCGATTGAAAACTGGCAGACGCAGCCGGCGCTGGCTTCGGGGATCATGACCAGGCCGTTGGCCGGAATCGCGTTGATCCAGCAACCGAGGCGGTGACCGGCGAAGTGACGAGTGCCCTCGTCGTTGTCCAGGTTGTAGAAGCCGGTGTAGCCGGATCGGAACATCAGCATGCTGTCGCAGCCGGTCAACATTCCACAGTGATGGCCAGGACGGATCATGCTCCACGGAACTTCCTGACCGGTCAGTGGGTGAGTCTTGGTGTGCTGCTCGCCGGTGCTCAACTCGAATGACCACGGTTCGGCAATGACGCGATTTCCGACGACGATCGGACGATGCCGATAGTTTGCGTCCTTCTTCCACATCGTGTAACCGGCTTCGGCCGAGAGTGCGACCAGTCGGCGGCGTTTGAACTCGCCCGAGATAAACTGGTTCCAGTAATGGCCGTTGGCGTTGGCTCCGCAAAGAACCAGGACGCCGTCCTGGTACATCATCGTCAGCTTGCCGCCTCCGATGCCGATTTCGCTGCAGTCGGTGACGTCGACTCCGACGCCCCAGATCTTCTTTCCGTTTTGAGCATCGATGGAGACGGCTGTCCGAGCGTCAAGTTTCTTCATGCGGTCTTCAGCGATCGTCAGTTCTTCGCCGGTCAGTCCTTCGAGTGCAGACTTGTCCTCGCGAAGAATTCGCTCGCGTTCGGAACTCGTGATCGTGCTGTCGATGAAGAAAACTTCGTCATCGCTCAACGCGATTGTGCGATGCGAGATGCTGCCGCCAGAGTACGTCCAGAGGTGCTTTCCGGTTTTGACATCGATCGCAAAAATGCCATCGGTTGATTCCGTGGTCTTGCGGCCTCGGCGGCGGTACTTCGCTTCGACATCCGCTCGCACGGTCGCCGTCCCGATCAGCCGTCCGTTGATGTACGCGACGTAGCCCCACTCGCGAGTGTCGTTGTCCATGTCTGGCGGAAGTCGATGCACGGCGACGACCTTTCCGGTGGCCGCATCCAGTTGGAAGCATTCGTCCTTCAGGAAATGAAACAGGTGATCGTTGCTGGTGGCCAGGTTGCCAGGGTTCTGGTTTTGAAACACGCCGCTGCGGATCGCTTCTTCGTTTTCGTACTTCCAGAGAAAGAGTCCGTTGTAGGCGTCGAAGGCGGAGATGGTCGCTTCACCTTGAACGAATAGCCGACCGTTGACGGATAGTGGCCCGACAGCTCCTTCGTGACGATTGACCATGTCTCCCGGGCCGGGATCACCGAACCAGAGCACTCCGAGGTCGCCCTTCACTCGCTTCTCATCGATGACCGCCGTGTTGCCGACGTTGCCGTACTGGTGCGACCAGTTGCCGGCTCCGGGCAATCCACCACGAGCAAGTGTTGTGCTGGTCCTGGCTGTTTTGATCGTTGCTTCTTCCTTCGCCAAACCAGCTTCGTTCAGCCACTGCGTTTCGACGGTTCCCGGTTTCGACGACTCGGGTGACGACAACCAGGCAACGCCGCCCAGCGGTTTCAGATGCCGCATGATCAGTCGCGAGTCGCCCGGCAGTTTGCCGGTTCGCAGATACGTGTCGGAAACGATCAAGTTGGCGAAGTAGTTGGAGTAAGGAATCGCCGACAGTTCGGCCTGATGCACGGTCACTCGGCTGCCGTAAAGTCCCGCTTTGTTGAGAGCCGCTCGCGACTTGCGAACTTTCTCAGCGTCTGGCTCGATGCAATAAATGCTGAGTTCCGTCCGCTTCGCCAGTTCGTAGGCCAGGCGTCCGTCTTCGCTTCCGGCCACCAGGCAAAAGCCTCGCGTAATGCCGGCTTCTTTGACGATCTGATCGGCCGCATCGCTGACCAGCTTTGCAGCGTCATCGTCGGCGTACGGGTTCGGATATTTCTTCACTTCGGCCAGTGGAGTGTCGGCCTGCTTGCCCGCACCGAAGCAGAAGACCTGCCCTGTCGTTGTGCTGACGATGAGATTTCCGTTCGCAAAGATCAGGCCGCGAGCTTCGCCGTCGACTGACAGTTTCAACGTCTGTTCGCCGGTTTCGAGGTCATAACCGAAGACTTCGCCGTTGCCTCCCGAGATGATCGTGTCACCGGTCATTAGGAGCGACGCATCGTGTTCGTTCGGTTTCTGCCAGGTCACGCCAACCGATGCCAGTTCTTTCTGCTCGGCCTGCAGCGTCTTCATCTTTGCTCGAATTTCGGTTGCTTTGTCACCCTTCGCACCGCGGAGAGATCTCGACAGGCTGTAGAGGTCCATCTCCAGTTGGTGTGTTCGGCGGCTGTTCACCGCGTATTTCATCCGGTCGATTCTGGCGATGGCCGTTCCCGTCGCGATGGCGGCTTCGTCGCCCGAAACGACCATCTGCCGACCTTCGAACCAGCCAAAGCCGACGGCGCCATCTTCCTCGGCAATCGCCAGAAGGTGGTGAGCACCGCCCGAGTAAATCTGCCCGTCGGCCAGCAACGCTCGCGTGCCGCCAACGACTCCGCCAGCCGTGCTGCGCCAGCTGTAAGTTTTCTTGTGAAGCAGCACGCCGTCTTTGCGGTCGAACGTGGCCGGCATGGAGCGACCGGAAGGGACGAACAACTGATTTTTGCTGGCGAGCAGGTATCCCTGAGGCGACAGGTCGTCTCGCGCGGCGTCGCTCTCGCTGATGTCGTCGCGGGTCCAGACGACTTCGCCGGTCATCGCATCGACGGCGTGCAGGTAGACGTCTTCGTGCGGGAAGATGCCAGCTCCGAAGTACGCAATGTCGTTGTCGACAAGGATTCCAGTTCGAATCGGCCAGCGCGAGACCATCTGGCCTCGGCCAAGGAACCACTCGTCCGACGGTCCAGCTCGAAGCTTCCAGATCAGCTCTCCGGATGCCGCGTCGAGGCAGTAAGCAAAGCCATCATCCGATCCGAAGTAGATCGATTTTTTATAGACTGTCGGTGCGAGTCGAACCGGTGCTCCGGTGAAGAATGTCCACAACGTTTTGCCCGATGTCAGGTCCAGACAGTGCACCTGGTCGTCGGCGGTCGAGCCGAAGTAAACGCGTTGACCCACCACGACTGGTTGGAACGCGTCGTCATATCTGACCCGATCTTTGATGATGTGGCCTTCCATCGTGCGACCGCCAGCTTCGGACCAGGCTCGTCGAGGAGGAGCCGGTGGCGAGTACGCCCACTTGAGGCTGACCAGTCCGCCAATCTTCTCAGACGTCGAGCCAGACCGATTGTTGTCTCGGCGGTAGGTCGGCCAGTCTTCGGCCAGCAGGTCTGGTGAAGCCAGTAGGGTCAGTCCGACCGCTGCGGCCATTACCGCAAAACAGTGTCGAGCAAAAACGTTCATGCGAAGTCGAGCAAACCGCGGCATTGCAAACTCCCGTCGAGCAACTATCTGTCAGATGAAAATCGAGCCCTCACTATATGAACCGGGCGGGATTACTGATACGCACTCGATGACTTCCCTCGTTCCCACGCTCTCCTCGTTCCCACGCTCTGCGTTCTCCTCGTTCCCACGCTCTGCGTTCTCCTCGTTCCCACGCTCTGCGTGGGAACGGACAGCGGACGCTCCGCGTCCCGGCTGTTGAGCCTGCTCAACGGCGGAGAGCTTTCCGGCGGCCTCACCATGACGCAGAGCGTCGTACCAAAACGTTCCCACGCAGAGCATAGGAACGAGCGTGACTTTTACGGCTGTCGGCCCCGTTCGGTGTCATCCGGCTGTCGTCGCGGTATGCTGTTGCACATTCGAAATTCGAAACGGGAGATATGCGGAATGATTCGATCGATAATTACGTTGAGCGTTCTGGCGGGACTGATGGCCGCTTCCAGTGCGCAGGCCTGTTCGGTGCCCGTCTTTCGCTACGCGCTTGAGCAATGGCGGCCCGACAGTTTCGAAGTCATCGTCTTTCACAAAGGCCCGCTGTCGGATGCCGACAAGGAGCTGGCGGCGAAAGTCGAGCCGAAAAATATCGACGCTTCTTACACGGCGAACGCCTGGGTGAGGACGGTCGATCTAGACGGGTCTCCCGACGCTGCTCTGGTCGAACTCTGGGAGCAGCAGGAAACTAAGTCTTTGCCGTGGATGCTGGTGAGGTCTCCGGCCAAGTTTGGTAAGCCACTGAAAGTCGTCTCGCAGGAATTCAACGAGGAGAACGTCACCAGTCTGCTCGACTCGCCGCTGCGAAAGAAAATTACCGATGGCATCCTGAAGGGTGACTCGGTCGTTTGGGTTTTGCTGAAGTCGGGCGACGAAGCCAAAGACGCAGCGGCTGAGGAGATCATGCGGGGAGAACTCAAACGCCTGGAAGGTGAACTGAAACTGCCCGAGATCGACGAGCAGGATATTCAGGACGGATTTCTTTCGGTGAGTCCGGACGAACTCAAGCTGCGGTTTTCGATGATCACTGTGGCGAGAGACGATGCTCAGGAACAGGCGTTTGTGCAGATGTTACTCACGGTGGAGCCGGACTTGCGAGACCCGGAATTCGCCAACGAGCCAATGGCGCTGCCAGTCTTCGGACGTGGTCGAGCTTTGTACGCTTTGATCGGCAAAGGAATCAACGCGGAGACACTTGAAGACGCCGGCCGCTTCCTGACCGGAGCGTGCCAGTGCACCGTCAAAGCTCAGAACCCAGGCGTCGACATTCTGACGAGCGTCGATTGGGACAGGCTTGTCGTGCCAACTCTGGAGAAAGACACGATCCTGCCCGCGCTGGCTGGCTTGAGCGGCTTCGGAAAAGAGGACGACGGACATTCGCATGCCGATGGGCATGATCACGCCGACACCGCTGAACCAACTCTCGAAGAAACCGATCACGTACCGGTTGCCACGTCGGAGCCAGCGCAGAATCCTGGAACTTCGACAGCGGCCACAGCGACTCCATCTGTGAGTGTTGGCAAACTGGCTATCTACGTTGTCGGCGGGCTGGCTTTGCTGGTTGTCGGCATGTCCGTCGTGTTTGCACCGAAGCCATCCTGAGAGACGGCTGCTGCAGGGTCGGTTCCTGACGGCTATTTCAGAATTAATTCGGCCGGTAGGAACCCTACGTAACTCTGACTAAGGATCAGTCCCGAGATAACTTCCCGATTTCCGTTGCCTTGTTTGACCCGAAGCCGCAGGCGATGGTGTTTTGAATGCGTGCCAGCGTCTGAAACGCGGGCGCCTTCGGCTTCCGGTCAAACAAGGAACTTATTTCAGGAC
>Ga0316208_1000919_pt1 | contig 31069 bp, 28 predicted proteins | sample 3monopyrite_MG_FD_204944 | JGI IMG/M metagenome (GOLD analysis project Ga0316208, IMG submission 204944) | Microbial mat bacterial communities from mineral coupon in-situ incubated in ocean water Damariscotta River, Maine, United States -... | ecosystem: Environmental > Aquatic > Marine >... | reverse complement strand
AATGATGGTAAAATCCTGAGACAGTGTTTCTTTTGCATGGTCTCGCCCTGACCACGATAAATTCTGTAGTGATCCACGGTAGTGAATGATAATTTCAGTATCTTTGCCCCCTCCCAGAGCCGGTGCCAACGTCACAGTACCTGACGTAAGCTTTAGAAGATCATACCCAGAAATTGACGACACATCAGACGTTTCAAAAAGTGGTTTATTGCTTGTGCCAAGCACTTTTGTAACCTGTAGGCCCGGGTTCAACAGGAAGGGCACTTCAGTGATGGGAGTGTCTGAAGTGTTACGAATGCGCAGCCATGCAGCTCCAACCATTTGGCCCCTGCTGGCATCTGCGTCCAAATGTAATTTCATGGATACATAACTATTCAGCATTTGCACATGGTCAGTTGCCTGCGCGGCAAGGGCGCCGGTGAGAAACAAAATGCCGAAAACTAGAGAAGCTATATTGACCATGGATATATCCTTAACAGTGGGTGTCTAAAGTACCTTGGGGATGAGGGTTGGAGGCATGAAAGTTCGAGGAATGAGGGAGCGCGTTAATTGGGACTACAAAAACGAGTGATTAGAATGTCTGCCATTTCTGCGGCGGATTCTACATAGGCGACATCTATATTGAGACCGTAAATGACAAAAAGAAGATTTTTAGTGTCTTCCGTAACAGCGGTGCGGGCGCTGTCAGAAAAAGGGGTGCCAAAAGGCCCCGTGTCATCGGCAAGTAAAGGTAACCCTTCTAGGTTGATACTGCCCCGGCCAATTCCCTCATAGGCTTCTTCTTTTTGGCCAACTTTAAGTGTAATAGCGCCTGTGAGTTTACTGGCGTCATAACACCCAATGGGGACACCCGTCATAAGCGAAATCAGGTTACCGCTATCAACAACATTATTTACATGGTACAGCGCTTGTCCTGAGAGAATACGGCGTGTTAATGCCTCCGAAGAGGGACGATACCGGCTGGGGTCTTTGCCTGTGGCTTTAAAAACAGCCCTTATTTGCGCAATAACCGGGTCTGTTGAGGCAGCCTCGCCCATTAACTCGTGAAGACGTGTTTCCGCACCGTCTTCCATGGCATCAATTAGAGCAGGGCCTGAAGAGCGCACACCCACAGAAAAATCCAGAAGCCCCATGTGGGTTTCCAACCCTAATTGCGGAAATATTTTATCAATTTTCAGGTCCATTCCACCTTCCCTGTTTATGAAAAAGGAACCCTACAAGGAAGATATAAAAAGGGAAAGGGCTCTGTAAAATATGTTTAAAAAGAACCCCCTGAGAAGGCACGTTTTGAACAGGCGGGTGAATCACCAAAACACGGTTTTTGATGGCGGCTTTTTTGAATGCGGTGGGTTTAGGTGAATTTGAACTAAAGTTATAAAAATGTAACTTTATGATATAAACTGTTGCTATAAAGTTACATTTTTTAAGCTGAGAATATATAACTAAAGTATAAAATTAAAATAAATATAACAATTTATTCTATAAACTAAATGATTTACTAAAGTATAAAAGGTTTACTATTAATAATAGATTACATATTAATATTATAGTTTATATTAAGTATAATCAACTATTAAATTATACATATAGTTTTATATTATACTATTACTTATAATATAATGAATTTTTATAGTTTAATACTTAATGATGTTTTCTTGTATAATAAGATAAGTTGCTTAAATACAACATTCTTCAAATAAAGAAAATTTGGATAAATATACCTGAGTGGTTTTGGTAGCAAAAAAGGTGTCGATGGTTGACGTTCGCATCGACTTCGGGGCAGCTCACCTGCATTGATCATGACGCTCATATTTATATGTATCGGTTGAATGTGGGTAATGATGTGCCAAACGGCTTATTATTTTAAGCGGACCCTTGGAGCCCATAACAATTAACTTTGATTTGAGGGAAGGAAAATAGAGTGCCTAGAAATACATCTCTATTCCGTCGTACCGCCCTATTGGGAAGTACAGCACTGCTAGCGCTGGCTGCGGGCACGACATCTATCTCAGCACAGGACGCGGCTGCGGACGAAGCTGAATTTGAAGAAGTAGTTGTAACGGGGTCACGCATTAAACGTGCTGACCTTGAAGCAGCAAGCCCTGTTGCGGTTGTTTCCAGTGTAGATATTAATCTATCAGGTAACATCAACATCGAGCAAACATTGAACCAATTACCAGCAATTACGCCCAGTGCAACGACCACGACCAACAATGGTGGTTCAGGCGCGGCAACAATTGATCTGCGTGATCTTGGATCAAGTCGTACACTTGTGCTCCAAAATGGTCGGCGTATCATTCCTTTTGGCACAGGGGGTAGCGTAGATGTTAACGCCATTCCTGGTGCGCTTGTTGAGCGTGTAGAAGTTCTAACCGGCGGTGCCTCATCCGTTTACGGTTCTGATGCCATTGGCGGCGTTGTCAACTTCATTATGAAAAGCGACTTTGAAGGTGTTGAAGTGGCTGGTCAGTATAATATCACTGAAAAGGGTGATGCTGATACACGTACAGTAAGCATGACCATGGGCGGTAACTTCGCTGATGGCCGTGGTAACGTTGTGGTGCATAGTAGCTTCACAGACCGTAAAGGTATTACTCAGGCTGCCCGTGATTGGGCTGACCAATCGCTTGCTGATTTTGGCGGTGGTGTATTCACACCGTTTGGTTCATCAAATGTTCCTGGATCCCGTGCCAATGGCCGTGGTGCTGGCCCGAACGGTGAGCTTGTACTTCCAGATGGTAGCTTTGCAACTGATGGCTTTGGTTTTGATGAAAATGGTCTTGTCCGTGACAATGCCGGGTTCCGCTTTAACTTTGCACCGTTCCAGTATCTTCAAGTACCACAACAGCGTTTCTTGATCAGCTCCCTCGGTCGTTATGAAATTAATGATCATGTGGAAGCCTATTTTGAAGCGTCTTACTCAAGCAACCAAGTTGACTTACAGCTTGCGCCAAACGCAGGTGGTATTCCGTCTGTTGGGGCGTTGTTTGTGCCTTCAACGAACCCGTTGATTAATCCTGTCACAATGCAAACGCTGTTGTTGAACTTTGATAATGGTGAAGGCGGTGACCTTGTAGCGGGTGATGGCATTGCGTCTATCCCGTCTCTTAACCGTCGTTTCACCGAGGGTGGTAACCGCCAAAACCTCCGTGAAAACAATATGTATCGCTGGATTGTTGGTGCACGTGGTTCTTTAACTGATAGCTGGGATTATGATGTTTCTTATGCTTACAGTCGGGTAAACCGCTCTGACATTCTGACGAACCGTGTGTCTTCGCTTAAGGTTCAGCAAGGTTTGAATGCAACAACCGACGCTAACGGTAATGCAGTTTGTATTGACCCATCAGGGGGCTGTGTAGCGCTCTCTATCTTTGGTGATGGTGCGGTTAGTGCAGCGGCTGCTGAATTTATTTCACCAACAGCTATCCGCAATCGCGGCGCTGAAGAGAATATCGTAACGGGTACTGTTTCGGGTTCTTTTGACGGTATTGACCTGGGCGCTGGCCCGCTTGGTGCTGCATTTGGTGTTGAATACCGTGAAGAGTCTGCTTTTGATAATCCAGACAGCCTGATCCGCTCAGGGGAACTGGGTGCGGGTAACGATGGTCGCCCAACTGAAGGTAGCTTTGATGTTCTTGAAGCTTACGGTGAGATACTGTTGCCACTTCTCTCGGATGTTGAAGGAGCTGAGCGCCTTGACCTTGAAGGGGCGTTCCGTATTTCTGATTATTCAACAGCCGGCGGCGTATTTACGTGGAACGTTGGTCTTCAGTATGAGCCGGTTGCGGGCATTCGTTTCCGTGGTTCATACCAAAAAGCGGTTCGTGCCCCTAACGTGGGTGAGCTTTTTGGTGGTACAGCGTCGGGTGCTGCTACAACACAAGACCCTTGTGCTGCGGCAAATGTTCAGCCTGACGAAGTAGCTTTCTGTCAAGCGCTTGGTGTGCCTGATCCGCTTACTTATACTGCACCGAACCCACAAATCTTCACAACGTCTGGTTCAAACCCGAACCTGTTTGAAGAATCAGCAACAACATTCACTGTTGGTACAATAATCACCCCTGAACAGATCCCTGGTCTTGAGGTTATTGTTGATTATTATAAAATCACCGTTGACGATGCGATCGCAACGCTGACATCAACAACAGTGCTTGATCTCTGCGTTCTAAGCCGTGATACAAGCAACCGTTTCTGTCAGGCTGCTCTGCGGAATGGTATTGGTGATGTTGAGCAAATCTTTGCACCAAACGACAATATCGGTGCAATGACACGTGAAGGTATCGACTGGTCAGTAACCTATAGTTTTGATCTGGGTGATGGTACATTCTCCATGAACAATACGGGTAACTACACTTTGACCAACACTGATCAGCCAACACCAATTTCTGATGTGGTTGATTGTAATGGTATCTTTGGGGGGGCTTGTACAGGCCTTGGTAACTTCACAGCACCTAAGTGGCGTTTCAACCAAACCTTCTCATATGGTATTGGTGATTGGTTCTTCCGTGCGCAAGGGCGTGTTATCTCCAAAATCACGAACCAAGCGTTCATTGATGACCCATCAGCAGAGCTTGCTCAGCCTGAAATTAATGTGAATATGTATGTTGATGCAAGTTTCACATATCAGATCACTGAGAGTGTAACGCTTACGGGCGGTGTGAAAAACCTGACAAACAATGAGCCACCTAACTATGGCTTCTTCCCGAACGTAGCAGCGCAAACTGACCCATCACTTTATGATGTGTTAGGGCGTTCTTACTTTGCGGGTGTGAAACTAAGCTTCTAGGTTTCTACCTTATAACGTTTAAATGGCGGGCTCTTTTGCCCGCCATTTTTTTTGCCCATATCCTTTGCGGGAAATATATAGCGACTTTTTTGCCGAAATTTCGGGGTATTAATATGCAGAAACAAACCTATCAATCCAAAAGAACGTCTATATCAAAGGGTAATTTCAATAATACCACCCTTAATCTTTAGTGTAATTTCATTGTTACACTGGTGTATTTAAGAGGGAGTGTTACCGTATAATATAAATGTATATATCATCTTTTTCAAAGTATATATAAGTCATTTATTAAGTATTTATTGTATAATAAAGTAATATATAAAATACCTAATATAAAAAATGTACTATATTTATTATGTATTACTTTTATATAACTATATTGCATGTAGTATTTTGCCTAATATAAAGTAAATATGTAATATTTACGAAAAATTTAGGTAAGAATATATGGGTCAAAATTACCGTTACCTAAATGCCACATACCCTAAATAAACCATACTCATAAACTTTAGTGATGTCTGGTTTTAGTGGATTAGTTGTGCCAATTGATCAAGGTTGACGACAGTTTTGGAGGGCTATCTTCGTTAAAGTTGCAAACTTCAGAACGTCATATACAAAATTTTTGATTTGAGGGAAGGAAAATAGAGTGCCTAGAAACACATCTCTATTCCGTCGTACAGCCCTATTGGGTAGCACAGCACTGCTAGCGCTGGCTGCGGGCACGACATCTATCGCAGCACAGGATGCTGACGCTGAAGAAACTGAATTTGAAGAAATCGTTGTTACCGGTTCCTTGATTGCGAACCCTAACCTGACCAGGTCTGCACCTGTTGCCGTTGTTTCAACAGATGAAATGAACTATCAGAATACAATGGTTGCCGAAGAAATTCTCCGTGAAATTCCAGGCATGGTGCCGTCTGTCGGCCAGCAAGTGAACAATGGTAACGGTGGTTTCTCATATGTGAACCTTCGGGGCCTTGGTTCTAACCGCAATATTGTGCTTATTGATGGCCAACGTCTGGCTCCATCAGAGCTTAACGGTCGTTTTGACCTTAACAATATTCCGCTTGCTCTTGTTAACCGTGTTGACGTGCTAACCGGCGGTGCGAGCACAACTTACGGTGCCGATGCGCTGGGTGGTGTGGTTAACTTTATTACTCGTAAAAACTTTACGGGTGTTGAGGTTAACTCTAGCTACGGCACAACCGAGGAAGGTGACGGCGATACTAAACGTGTTGAAGTTACTTTGGGTGGTGACATCGCAGACGGTAAGGGCAATGTAGTTCTCAGCATTGGATACCAAAAAGCTGATGAAGTATTTCAGGGTGACCGCGATTTCTCTAAAACAGTGAACTTCTACTGGAATGGTGCAATTGGTGGTTCCGGTCTTGGCCCATTCAATACACGTTTTGGTAACGTAAACCCAACGGGTGGCGACAACGAAAACTTGTCTCTGGGTGCTGTTCAGGAAGATGGTACAACGTTTGGTACTGATTTCACACCGTTTAACTATGCGCCTTTCAATACATTCCAAACGCCGTTTCAGCGTTATAACATCTATGCTGCGGGCACTTATCAAATTACGGATAATATTGAGGCTTACACACGCGCTATCTTCTCAAGAAACACAGTACTAACGAAGATCGCTCCGTCCGGGGCATTTGGGGATAGTGTAACTGTTTCTTTGAACCATCCGTTCATGTCAGACGCACAGCGGAACGCATTCTGTGCTTTCGATACCGACAACGCAGTAGGTTCTTATGTTCCTCGCTTCTCACAAGCAGAATGTGATGCAGCGGGTGCTGCTATTGATCCATCTGATCCGAATTACCGTGAAGTTGATACCCAGCTTCGTCGCCGTAACGTCGAAGGTGGTCCGCGTATTAGTGACTACACTGCAAACTATTTCGACTATCAAGTTGGTGTGCGCGGTGATGTTACCGAGAGCATCAGATTTGATGTCATGGCTTCATACGGGCAAAGCAGCCAAGTTCAAGTCCAGAAGGGCTATTGGCTGAAATCTCGTTTCCGTAATGCGCTTCGTGCGGGTCCGGGTGGTTGTTTTGATGGCCAGGCAGACGGTTGTGTGCCGGCTGACTATTTCGGATACACTGGTGCAATCACAGAAGAAATGAACGCGTATCTTGCGGGTGGTGAAAGTGCTATCACAACCAAATTTGATATGGGTCAGGTTAAAGGCTCCATCAATGGTGAACTCGGTGTCTCTTCTCCTTGGGCTTCAGAACCTTTAAACTTCGCGGTCGGCGCTGAATATCGTAATTATTCTGGTTCACGAGAATCAGATATTCTTTCGCAGTCAGGTGATCTTGGCGGTGCCGGTGGTGCTGCGCCAAACATCTTTGGTGGTTATAAAGTCCTGGAAGGTGTTGCAGAGGTTATTGTGCCTCTCGTTCAGGATGCAGAATTTGCCAAAGAGCTGAACTTTGAAGCTGGCATTCGTTATTCTGACTATCAGATTGATGCCCCAGGTGATCCATCTTTCTCAGCTACAACGTGGAAGTTTGGTATGGCTTGGACGCCAATTGATGATGTGACAATCCGTGGTACGTTTGCTCGGGCTACGCGCGCGCCAAATGTTGCAGAATTGTTTGCACCACAAAACACACGGCTCACCAACCTTACGAACGACCCTTGTGCGTCTGTAAACGACCAGGGTGTTAAGGTGAATGACGGACCAACGGGTGCGGTGCGTGATGTTTGTATTGCTCAAGGTGCCCCAGCAGGTGCAATTGGCAATATTCCATTCCCTGCTGCTGGTCAGGCGAACTTTACTGGTGGTGGTAACCCAGACCTGCTTCCTGAGGTTTCAGATAGCTGGACTCTTGGTATCATCCTTCAGCCAACAGCAATCCCAGGCCTTACTGTAACGGTTGACTATTACAACATTAAGATCGATGGCTCTATCAACTCGCCATCACCTGATGATGCAATCAACGCTTGTTTCGACAACCCAAGCACATCTAATGCGGCGTGTACAACAATTGTTCGTTCACCAATTGACGGTGGCTTGAGCGGTGATAATACTGTTGTAAAAGGTCTTCCGCTGTTTCAGTCTAACTTAGGTAATTTGGCAACGGATGGTATCGACTTTGCGGTTTCCTATGGCCATGATATTACGGATGACATCCTCTGGAATACGCGCCTTGCGGGTAACTGGACAAACAGCTCTACATTCCAAGCTGTTACCGGTGTGTCGGAAAACCGTGAGTGTGTTGGTCTCTACAGTGCAAACTGTCCGTCAATCCAGCCTGAGGTTACATTCAACTGGCGTAACACAGTTTCTTGGCAAGACCTCGATGTGTCTTTGAACTGGCGTTATATTAGCAGCAATGAATATGAGTTCCGTGATACGGATACTGCTTTTGTTGGTACACCAGAAGGCCACAGCCGTGAGTGGGACTTTAACCAGACAGATGCATATCATCTCTTTGATCTGTCTGTCCGCTACCAGTTGCTTGAAAGTGTATCCCTTACAGGTACAGTTTCTAACCTGTTTGACAGAAAGCCACCTCTCACTGGTGCGTTCATCGGTGCAACAGGCTTCAACAGCGGAAATACATATCCGTCAACGTATGACGCGATTGGCCGCCGTTTCAGCATTAGTGCACGTGTAACGTTCTAAAGCCTGAGACAATATAAAAATAAGAAGGCGGGCCAAATGGTCCGCCTTTTTTTTGGCCAGGCCTCTTTGCGGAAAGCATATAGGGTTGTGTGAGAAGGAGGTTTAAATTTTTTGGCCGATATACTTAAAAGCAATATAAATACACCTATCACTCTCTTATTCAATTTATCCCAATGAATTGTCAAATTTGCTGGAAGGCAACCCGAAGGTTGCCTTCATCTTTTGGGTACCCTCATACAATAAAGAGAAAGCCGTATCTGTAACGCGGGAAGTATTGCGGGTGTGCGGGAACTGAGTGCAATGACGGCGCACTGCACCAATGCCCCTGAAATGGGGTTCCAGAGGCATTTTATGACCGGGTGGCCTGTGTCATTGCTACTGACGCGCAGTATTGTTTGACGCTCTTTCAGTGTTATTTGGCGCGCTTTACTTTAATGACTTTGGGGTATTTTTTAGAAACAAGACTGTAAGACCCAAGGCGCCCTTGTTTGATGATGGCACGGTACGGCATTTTTTCTTTCGCTACATAATCTGCTGTTAGCTGCCGCCAGACTTGGCCATCACTTGTAATGAAAATATGCCGGCCTGTTTTAAGCTTTGTCACACTGATAATGTGCACGGACACTTCATTTGCTTCATCACGCAGGTCTTTGGGGGCCTCTTTATGTGTTTCCGCACGAACAGTATTTTTACCAAAGGCCTCGCGCTCCGCTTTTTTGCGAACTTCTACCGTAAAGGCAATGTCGTCTGTAACGGAATCATAACAGGCAAGCCGTGTGCTGTTCTGCTCAATGGTACGGCACTCTTTTGGGGTGTTGTAAACTTCTGTCTCTGACTGTGCCGCTCCACCATAAGCTATGCCTGCTATGGCCGTACTCAGCCCAAAAATTACTGTCTTTTTCATGTGGTCTCCCCGCCTTATTATGAAACGCAACTTTATACAGGTATAATATCAAAGGGTGCTGTTACCCGGTCCGCATCATCATGGTAGGCTATAGTGCCATGCCACATATAAGAAGGAAAGAGGGCAAGCACCCCGGGTTTTGGTTCAACATACCGTACCGCCTGGTCGGGACCACCCAAAAGCATGGGGCTTTCACCAAACTTGATCCAGCCTTCTTTTTGCGTACGTGTTTTCTCGGAAGCTGTAGGCACATCAACATAAAAAGCAGAACTTATCCAGCCGAGAGGGTGCACGTGGTTCACATGGTATCCACCACCCCTAAGCCAGACAGACCACGAGGCAGCAAAGTCAAAGGCGCCTGTATTTCGGCGGCAAAGCGGGTGCGCCGTATCGTCGGATGGCAAATTATGAATAAATTCTGCTACGACTTGCCCTAATGAGTGTTTAAGCGCTTTGAAAATGGGGTCTGGTCGCTCAAGCAGCATGCCGTGCGTTTGTGACCCCCCCCTAAGTGTTTGGTCAATGGGGGCTTGTTTTGTTTTATGGTAAAGGCGCAATGTTTCTTTTAATTCGGCGAGGAAAATATCCAGACTTTGGTACCCGGGCGGTGTTTCAATAACAGCAGGTGCCACATAGCGCTCAAAGTCATTCAGCCATTCATGCCGTTCATCCCCCGTCATGCGCCAGCACAGGCTGCGATAGGCCCACATTTCTTGGTCATTGGGGGCATGTTTTTCTGCGGCCTCCAGATGCATGAGCGCCGTCTCATAGTCCCCCATACGGATCATATTCTGGCATGCACTGATGCGAATTGATTTATCGCCCGGGGCATTTTCAACCGCCTTGTTATAGCTATCCGTGGCGGCACCCTTATGGCCTGCACCTGCCATAATGCGCCCTGTTTGCTGGTGGATGCCAGCGTGGGCCGGGAAGGCACTAGTATACTTGGCGGCAAGCGCTACCCCTTCATCAAACCGGTTAGCGTTCGCAAGGGCGCGCAGGTGTTCTTCACAGAGCGCAGGGGCTGCCGGGTTGGCTTTAATACCAATAGTGAAGGATTTTGCATATAATTCAGTTTTGTCGTGCTCCCAATAAAGCTTGTTAAGGGATTGGTGCGCTTCCAGGTAATCTGGCTGCAGGGTAATGACCTTCCGGTACTCTTCGTCTGCTTTATCAAAATCACCCAGTTCATAATAAATATTGGCTACAATATACCGTGGTTCAACGAGCCGTGGTGCAAGTTTCATTGCCCGGGTTAAAAAAACCAAAGCATCTTCATACCGGTAAAGGCTGCGCAGTAAGGCACCAAGGTTATGCAAGGCTTTGACATAATTATTGTCGAGCATAAGAGCATGTTTAAACGCTGTTTCTGCTGCGTCAAAATTGCCCATGTCTTGGTGGGTAATTGCAATAGCATTATGAAACGTGGGGTTTTGGGGCTGTAATTTTATGGCTTCGAGGAGATTGTTCAGCGCTTCTTTCTGTACACCTTGTTGGTGTTTTAAAAGGCCAAGATTAAAATATGCTTCCGCATATGTGGATTGATGCTTAATGGCCGTTTCATAAGCCTGTTCTGCCTTCTCAAGCTCTGCCAAATCTTTATAAACATTTCCTATGCCATTATGCACCTGTGCTGGGTTGCTATGTCTGACAATAGCACGTTGCATGAGGGATAAGGCGCCAGGTAAGTTTCCAAGCATACGTTCTGCAGCACCCAATAAGAACAAGGCATTAGGCTCGTCTGGCACAGCTGTCAGAACCTTGCTGAAGGTCTGAACGGCCAAGCTCGTGTCCTGCTGATTAAGCGCCTGAACGCCTGCGGTCAGAAGGTCAGTAATTTGCTGCTGAGACTGCATGCTAAGTCTCTCCCGGTTACTTAAAACTGGCGGTCAACCTACTAAATAAATGTGTAGGTGGCGACCCCTTTTATTTGCTGAAAGAGAGAGATTGTTCATAATAAAGTGAAGCAGCTTTCTTTATTGGTGGCCCCAGTTTTCTGGGTCGTTACTGTCATTAGGGGAAAGGCCAACAATGTCGCCGTTGGTATTAACGCCGAGGCCAAGGACGGTGCGGTTGGCATAGTTAAAATAGGACGCCACCTGATTAATCTCCAGAATTTCACCGTCATCCATACCTGTGCTGCGCATTTTGTTTAGGTGCGTGGAGGTGATAGATGTTGGGGTGCGGGTCAGGCGGGCTGCATAGTCGAGAGCTGCTTTGTCGCGCTCCCTTATATGGCCTGCATCAAGCAGGGGTTGTGTTTCGTTGGCCTCAAAAGCCGTGCGCATGGCCTCAGACCGTGCATCGTCTGCAACGAGCCGTTTGAGGCCCAGAAAATGATGTTCAATACAATAGGTGCATTCGTTCATTATGCTGACATAGGTGCCAACAGCTTCCAGTAACCATTTGGGCGTTTTATTTTGCGGGTGGTGTAGTACATATTTATAGAGGGTCATGTGGCCCTCTAAGGTATGTGGCCGCAGGCTGTGTACCATCAGGATATTATCGACATTATTATCGGGCCCTTTCACGCGGTTATAAATCGCCCTCAGTTTGCCTTTTGCATCGTCGTACCCAATGGTTTTAATCCAAGCCATGCGGTTTTCTCCCATGATGTGTAGAGGAAGTTAATTTCAAATAAAATGAGATGTAAAGAACTTACCTTGACGGAGATCATGATGGGGATCATGGATTTCTTCTATTGTATGGATATAGTTACCCCCAAGTTGTGCAGATTACGGGGGGCTGTGCATGTCGCGTATTCTTATATTATGTTTAGTCTTTGCACTTTTGCCTGCCTGTACCAGTGTACGCTTAACCGATGATAACGGGGAGCGTCACCAGTATTTTGGTTTTGTGGAACTGGTGATCCCCAAAGTAAAAAACGACATTCAAGCCTATAAAGTTACATCGTTTGGCGTTGCAATTGAACGCGGACTGAGTGTTGGTTGGCGCGATAATGAGAGGGTATTGGTTCCTTTAAAGGAACCTGAAAATGGAACAGCACCGTTTGAAGCCACATGCAGCACCATCATAATTATTCGTTCATCATCAGATGCAAAACATGCTGCGGAAATGCTCCGCGCATTCGAAGGGGAAGAGATATGTCTTGCAGCATTTTAATGAAGAAGAGTTTTCACTATACCGGCGTATGTGTCTTTGCTCTTAGTCTGGGTGCTTGTTCGCAGATGCAAAAACATTCTAATATGTTGGTGTTTGGTACGAATACCAGTATCGGTGTGAATGTGGGCAAGGATGCTTCGCAAACGCCCACCATTCAAATAGGAATTAACCGGCAGGAATTGGCATTGGTGCCGCTGTTGGCGAATACATCGGCTAGCCGGTATAGTGCTACGGATACGAGGAGTACCGGCCAAGACCTCGAGCCTTGTCCAGCAGGCACTAAGACAGAAGATGGTAAGGCTATCACCGGTATTGATATTAGCGGCTGCGCCTTTGTTGCCACCACCGATATAACTGTTACTGACAATGATGAAAATGGCAAAGCCAAGAAAACCACAAAAACTATCGCCAAAGATTCCTACTCAACACTGGCTAGTTTCGGTACGCGTACAAGCGCAAGTGGCACAGAAGGTAGTGTTGCTGTGGCTCAGTATTTTGCAACGGGTATCGCGGCGCAGAAGCTCGCCCAAAATGGCGGTGCCAGTGTCATTATGGCCGATAGTAACAGTGGCAAAAAAGCAGAGGCTGAAAAAGAAGCTGCCATTGCCCAGCAAAAACAGACTGAACTTGAGAAACTTCAGTATTTGGATACAGCAAAAAAAATGCTGAAAAATGATTCTGAAGCGAGCCCCAAGCTGCAAACACTTATCGACACAGATAATGACGGAGAACTTAGCGCAGGAGAATTCGAAGCTCTAAAGAAAGCCCTTCCTAATGGCGGTGAAGGTATGGGCTTGTCCGCAGGTTTACCGATGGCAGACGTAATGGATACATTGCAGTTCCATAACATTGGTAATCTGTCATCACTTGTTGAGGCTCTTAAACCATAAGGAAAATGACCATGTCATCCGCGATTTTAACCATTTTTGATACAGAAAACGATGCACAAGCCAAGGCTGCTGCCTTGATGGCTCCAGGGGAAATTGTGAATTACTTTGAAGTTAATGCCATGCAGTTGAAAACCAAAAAAAATGGTAATGAAGAAACCATCATGCAAACCAACCAAACAGTGTGGGTGGTTATGGCCGTTAACATCTCCTGAAAATGCAGGCGTTATAGAAAGGGTCGCCGAAGCGACCCTTTTTGGTGGGTTTTGTTCCGGGGTTTATGCCGCTTTGGCTAGACGCCCGCGTGTGTCGCCTTTGGCATAGAAAGTTTCGCCCTTGGCTGCCATATCGCGCAGCAATTGCGGCGGTGTAAAGCGTGCGCCGTATGCTTGTGTTAGGCGGTCAGCTTCTGCAACAAAAGCGGCAACGCCCATTGTATCGATAAAGCTAAACGGGCCGCCTGTGTAGGGTGCAAAACCCCAGCCAAAGATAGCACCAATGTCCCCAGACGAGGCATCAATTAGAACACCTTCTTCAAAGCACCGTGCGCACTCAATAGCTTGGCGCACCATCATGCGGCTTTGGACTTCATCTAGGCTTGGCTGTGCGGCGGCAACCGGGAAATGCTCCGACAGTTCCGGCCACAGATATTTTCGGCCACCATCTTCGGGGTAGACATAACAACCTTTGCCGTTTTTGCGGCCGAAGCGTTCAAGTTCAACTACCATTTTTTCCACAAATCCGTCGGCAGGGCTGACCACATATTTATCGCCGAGCGCTTTTTTGGTGGCCATACCAACTTTATAAGACAGGTCAATCGCCACTTCGTCACCCACAGCGAGCGGCCCAACAGGCATACCTGCCATTTTGCCAGCATTTTCAATGAGGGCTGGTTTAACGCCTTCCTGCACCATCGCATACCCCTCTTGCACATAGGTGCCAAAGCAGCGACTGGTATAGAAACCACGGCTATCATTAACAACAATTGGTGTTTTCTTGATCTGGTTTACATAATCCAGAGCAAGCGCGCGGGTAGCGTCATCCGTTTTTTCACCGAGAATGATTTCCACAAGGGGCATTTTGTCCACGGGCGAGAAGAAATGAATGCCAATAAATTGGTGTGGACGTGTGAAGTTTTTGGCGAGGCCTGTGATTGGCAGGGTTGAGGTGTTTGATGCAAAGACAATGTCTTTACCGATAACAGCCTCAGTTGCCTCAGTAACCGCCTTCTTGATATCGTCAGCCTCGAAAACAGCCTCGATAATCAGGTCACAGTCCTTGAGATCAGCATAGTCGGACGTGGTTGTGATACGCTCGAGCAGTGCGTCCCCTTTTTCCTTTGAGACCTTGCCGCGCTCAATGCCTTTTTTAACCAAGTTTCGGCTGTAATCCTTGCCTTTTTCGGCTGAGGCTTCGTCGCGGTCGAGAAGTACCACATCCATCCCCACTTTGGCTGACACATATGCAACACCCGCCCCCATCAAACCAGCGCCGAGCATGCCAAGGCGTTTGATTTTCTTTGGCGCATGACCTTCTGGGCGAAGGGAGCCTTTTTCAACAGCCTGTTTGTTAATGAACAAGGTACGGATCATGTTGCCAGCCACAGGATCAGCAAGAAGCTTTACGAAATATTTGCTTTCAATCCGGATTGCCGTGTCGAAATTAACAATACCCCCTTCATAAAGGCATGAAAGAATCGCTTGAATAGCAGGGTAATTATGTTGTGTTTGTTTTTGTGCCATGGCATTCGCACCGATGAAGGTTTGAACACTGCTGGGGTTCATGGCGCCTGCACCGCCGGGGTATTTGAAGCCCTTTTTGTCCCACGACGCAATTGCAGACGAGGTTTTTGCCACCCATGCTTTGGCTTTTGCAACAACGTCAGCGGCAGGCACAACTTCATTGAGAATGCCGAGACCAGCGGCCATCATGGGATTAAAGGGCTTGCCTGTTGTAATGGCTTGCGCTGCGGCCTGAATGCCAATGATACGGGGCAAACGCTGTGTGCCGCCACCACCTGGAAGCAAACCAACCTGACTTTCAGGAAGGCCTAATTGAATTTTTGGGTCATCTGAACAAACGCGGTAATGGCATGCCAGCGTCAGTTCAAGGCCACCGCCAAGCGCGAGGCCATTGATCGCCGCAGCAAAAGGTTTGGTCCCTTCTTTGGCGAGGGTTTTAATGTCTTTGCCCCCTGTTTCCAATTTGCGGAAAATACTGTTCAATCGGAAAGCAGCCTTGAAGGCCTGTTCGGGCGTTTGGTTTGCCCCCGCCGATGAGCCAAGCATATTAAGGTCGGCGCCTGCTACAAAGGCAGGTTTCGCAGACGTAATAACAGCCCCTTTGACAGCAGTGTCCGAGAGAACTTTATCAACACAGGTTTCCAAATCATCCATCAACTGTGCGTTAATCACGTTCATGTTGGCGTCTGGTAGGTCGATAGTGAGGAGGGCAACGCCGTCACCGTCTACTTCATAGCGAATAGTTTTCGTCATTTTTGTTCCCCAGTCCTTAAACGCGTTCAATGATGGTTGCAGTACCCATACCCGCCCCAATACAAAGGGTAGCAAGGGCTGTTTCTTTACCGGAACGCTCTAGTTCATCAAGTACAGTACCAAGGATCATGGCACCCGTTGCACCAAGTGGATGACCCATAGCAATAGCGCCGCCGTTAACGTTAATGTCACTATGATCAACGTCTAGCGCCTCCATGAAGCGCAGCACTACAGACGCGAAAGCCTCGTTAAGCTCCCAAACGTCAATATCTGATTTGCTCATGCCAGCCCGCTTTAGCGCTTTTTCCGCAGCAAAACTTGGGCCTGTCAACATGATCGTTGGCTCCGAGCCGACAGATGCCATGGACTTGATGCGCGCGCGAGGCTTAAGACCAAGCCGTTCGCCCATTTCTTTACTACCCACAAGCACAGCAGAGGCGCCGTCAACAATCCCTGATGAATTGCCGGCATGATGAACATGTTTAATGGCTTCAATATCAGGATATTTTTGAAGAGCAACATTATCAAAACCAAAAGCCCCCATATCAGTGAAGGCTGGTTTCAGGCCGCCCAGTGATTGCATTGTTGTATCGGGGCGCATCAGTTCATCATGGTCAAGAACAATACCGCCGATAACATCTTTTACAGGGATAATGGACTTTTTGAAGTGGCCAGCGTCCCAAGCGGCTTTTGCGCGCTTTTGGCTTTCAACGGCGTAAGCATCAACATCATCGCGGCTATGGCCGTATTTTGTTGCGATTAGATCTGCCGAAATACCTTGTGGTACAAAATAGCTGTCAAACGCTACAGAAGGGTCGGTTGGCCATGCGCCGCCATCTGAGCCCATTGGAACACGGGACATGCCTTCAACGCCGCCGCCAATGGCCATGTCGGCTTCGCCAGACATAACCTTTGCGGCTGCCACATTCACAGCCTCAAGTCCAGAAGCACAGAAGCGGTTCAACTGAAAACCGGCTGTCGTTTCAGAGTATTTGGCATTGATAACAGCAACACGAGCAATGTTTGCTCCTTGCTCACCAACAGGGGATACACAGCCGAGGATAACATCGTCCACAGAGCTAGTGTCTAAATTGTTTCTATCCCGCACGGCTTCTAGCGCTTGTGTCGCAAGCTGAATGGGAGTGATTTCATGCAGTGACCCATCACTACGGCCCTTACCGCGCGGTGTCCTTACTGCGTCAAAAATATAAGCTTCAGTCATTTTCAAAATATCCCTTCAGGGTTTACTGACTTAGAAATTGGCTGCGTCAAGCGCCATTACATCTTCCGCACCTGCTTCAAGCTCGGCGAGCAAGGCTTTGGTTTCTGGCAGGCGGCGTTTCATGTAATAACGACCCGTTACAAGCTTGTTCTCAAAGAAAGTAGGGTCGTCCGTGCCTTCGTCCAGTTTTTCAGTAGAGATTTTTGCCATTTGCGCCCATTGAAAGCCAATAAGCACATGACCAAAGAGATGCATATAAGGCGTTGAACCAGCCCCAGCATTGTCTGGGTTGCTCATGGCGTTTTGCATCAACCACATGGTAGCGCCCTGCAAGTCAGCAAGCGCAGCTGAGAGAGGTTTTACAAAGTCAGCAAGTTTTTCATTGTCTTTGTTATCAGAAAGAAAACGGCCAACCAGTTTGAAGAAGGCTTGAACACCCCGCCCACCATTTGCAGGCAGTTTGCGGCCAACAAGATCGAGCGCTTGAATGCCATTTGCCCCTTCATAAATTTGCGTGATGCGAGCATCACGTACAAATTGCTCCATGCCCCATTCGGCTACATAGCCATGGCCCCCGTAAACTTGCTGCGAACTTGTACAGAACTCATAACCGCGGTCAGTGAACACCCCTTTCATCACGGGGGTCAAAAGGCTGACAATGTCATCTGCCCACTGGCGTTCTTCTTCGGTTTCGGATTTGTGTGACAGGTCGATCAGCAGGGCACACCAAAGGGCTGCGGCCCGTGCACCTTCATTGAAGGATTTTGCGTTCAGCAACATCCGGCGCACATCAGGGTGTACAATGATGGGGTCAGCGGCTTTGTCCGTTGCTTTGGCCCCGGTAAGCGAGCGGCCTTGAATACGGTCATTCGCATAGGTTACCGCATTCTGGTACGCAACCTCTGAGAGGCCGTACCCTTGAACGGCAACACCAACACGAGCGGCATTCATCATGATGAACATGGCTTTAAGGCCCTTGTTTGCTTCACCAATTAAAAAGCCTTTGGCGCCGTCAAAATTCAGAACACAGGTTGAATTGGCATGAATGCCCATTTTTTCTTCAATAGAGCCACATATAACACCGTTACGTTCACCAACGCTATTATCGTCATTCACATTAAACTTGGGCACGATGAAAAGCGAAATGCCCTTCACCCCTTCAGGCGCATCCGGCAGGCGCGCCAAAACAAGGTGGATAATATTTTCTGCAAGGTCATGCTCACCAGATGAGATAAAGATTTTGGTGCCTGTGATTGCATAGGAACCATCATCATTTGGGTCTGCTTTCGTGCGTAGCATACCAAGGTCAGTGCCACAGTGCGGCTCAGTGAGGTTCATGGTGCCTGTCCATTCGCCGGCAACCATTTTAGGCAAATATTTTTGTTTCTGCTTGTCTGAACCTACAGCAACAATCGCGGCGCGCGCGCCCGCCGACAGGCCGGGATACATAGCAAATGCCATATTTGCCGAAACCATCATTTCTTCAACGCAGAAACCAAGCACATGTGGTAACCCTTGCCCACCGTACTCTTCACTGTCGGAAAGGCCAGGCCAGCCACCGTCAACAAAGTTTTTGTAAGCTTCCTTGAACCCTTTAGGTGTTGTGACAGAACCATCAGCGTGCCGCGTGCAACCTTCACGGTCCCCTGATAAATTCAGAGGCGCGAGTTCATTTTCACAAATTTTAGCGCCTTCTTCAAGAATGGCCGCAATTAGGTCAGGTGTTGCGTCTGCATACCCAGGGAGGTTTGAGTATTTACCGATATTAAGCACTTCATTCAGGATGAAGTTCATATCTTTTACTGGAGCGCTGTAACTAGGCATATCATGTCCTCGGCTATGTTAAATATGAATACGTCGTAACTTTTATTTGGGGGAATAAGTTTTTAATGGTTCGCCGTTGTCCCGGCGTATCCACCCTTTTCCGTTAGGTGCCCTTTTCAGATTGCTGATTAGGTCACAGAATTCTTCAAGTTCATCAATAGTGGCATTAATATCATCGCGTTGATTTTTGAGAGCATTAATACGGTTACGGCAACGCTCAACTGTAACAGAGCGCTGCTTTTCCCGGCCATCATTAATTTCATAAAGGTCAAGCATCTCGCCAATTTCAGACAAAGAAAAACCAACACGTTTTCCGCGCAGAATCCATGCAAGGCGAACACGGTCTTCGTGTCTGTAAATACGGTGCTGTCCTTGGCGTTCAGGAGATATTAACCCTTGGTCTTCATAATGACGGAGTGTGCGCGCCGTAATTCCATAATCGCACGCCAGTTCCTTAATGGTGTATATTTCAGATGAGTCTGAAAGCATATATCTCGCCCTTTGATTACACCCTATTTGATAATTGACGTTAACGTTAACGTCAAGCATTTCTGATGCTTGATGGCTAGTTGTCTGAATTTCCTTTATAATTTCTGGACTGAGCAGTATAGTTAGGCTCAAAAGCCCAAGGCATGGTGAGGGTTTTTAATGCGACTCGGCTATAGGGAGAAAGAAGATGGCCCCCAAATTTAACAATTTTCACGAGTTCTTCCCTTATTATTTGGCGGAGCATTCTTTGCCGGTATGCCGGGCATTGCATTATGCGGGCACCACTTTGGCAACAGCCATTGTGCTTTATGCTCTTTATTCGGGAAATTGGTGGTTGTTACTTCTCTACCCGGTTGTTGGCTATGGATTTGCGTGGATAGGGCATTTTGTCTTTGAAAAAAACAGGCCTGCAACATTTGATTATGCTTGGTGGTCATTGCTCGGTGACTATAAAATGTATAGTCTTTGGGTAACGGGAAAAATTGATGCCGCGATGCAGGATGCTCTTGAAAAACATGGGCGCCGTAACAGTAAGGGTGCCTCTGGCGCAGCATGACAGGTTACCCGTTTTTCTGTGTGCTGAACCCACATACGGTTGAATATTATATTCTGTCATATGATTGCATTTTGACGTAAATTTCGTTACGACAGAGAGAAGCGGGCCAAAGGTGTAGTGAAGCCACCCCAGACCCACCCGCCACTTATTTATCTGGACCGATACCATATGTCGCTTTATCTGCCGATCGCCGAACTCTCGATGAATATCTTTCTCGTGATTGGTATGGGCGCTATTGTCGGGTTTTTGTCGGGTATGTTTGGTGTTGGCGGTGGGTTTTTGATGACGCCGCTTCTCATTTTTGCTGGTGTACCACCTGCTGTTGCTGTGGCAACAGAATCAAACGAAATTACAGCGGCTTCAGTGTCTGGCGCTTTGGCGCACTGGCGGCGACAAGGCATTGATGTGAAAATGGGCGGCGTGCTGATTGCCGGAGGGGCGGTTGGCTCTTTCTTTGGGGCGCAGGTATTCACTTACCTTAGATCTCTTGGCCAAGTGGATTTAATGATCTCCCTTGCGTATGTCTTGTTCCTTGGGCTTGTTGGGGGCTTGATGTTTTGGGAAAGTGTCCGTGCTATTTTGCGACAACGCCGTGGATATGTGCCGCCAAAACTGTCACGCGAAGAGCGCCATAAAGCATGGATACACGCGTTGCCTTTTAAAATGCGGTTTCGCAAATCACGCCTTTATATTTCTGCCTTATTGCCGCTCATAATTGGCATGTTTGTTGGTGTTCTTGCTGCTATTATGGGGGTTGGCGGCGGGTTTGTGATGGTGCCGGCCATGATTTATATTCTGGGTATGCCAACAAATGTTGTGATTGGTACCTCCCTTTTTCAGATTATTTTTGTTACGGCCCTCACGACCATTTTCCATTCTGTAAATACACAGACTGTTGATATTTTTATGGCAGTTTTGCTTTTGTTTGGCGCTGTCGTCGGGGCGCAGTTTGGGGCGCGCATCGGCCTTAAAATGCAAGGCGAACAACTCAGAGCCTTACTAGCGCTTATGGTCTTGCTGGTGTGCATTAAAATGGGTGTTAACTTGGTGGTGGAGCCTAAAGAGCTATATAGTGTCTCTGATGTGGTTATCTCAGGGGGTGCTCACTGATGCGCCGTTTGTTCATTTATTGCATGGTAGGGGTCTTTTTGTGGCCAGCGGCGGCTGTACAGGCCCTTGTTACAGACTTATCAAATACACGCATTGAAATTCGGTACAGCTTTGACGGCGCGCAGCTTATTTTATTTGGTGCGGTGGGTTCATCAACGGTTAATCCAGTGACCAGTGAGTATGATATTGTCATCGTTGTTAGAGGACCGAATGCCCCCGCGGTTGTTCGGCGCAAAGACAATGTTGGCGGCATATGGATCAATAATGAAAATCTCGTGTTTCCAGCAGTTCCGGGCTATTATGCAGTGGCGGCAACACGGCCTTTGGAAGAAATCGCAAACAGCGGTGTGTATGCAACATATGGGATTGGTTTTCATAATTTACCCCTGATTACAAAATCAGCACGTGGGCTTATTGTTCCTGATCCGGTCTTTAAAGAAGCGCTTTTCCGTTTGCGCTCAGGTGAGGGTCTTTACCGGCAAGAGCAGGATACAGTTACTAAACTTGCGGAAGGTCTGTTTAGGACAGATATTCATTTGCCAGCGAGTGTTCCTGTGGGCGCTTTCGATGTTGAAACCTTCCTTTTTCAAAAAGGTAGTTTAAAGTCCCGGCACCGTATTAAAATGAATGTCGATAAAGAGGGTTTTGAGCGGACGGCCTATGACTTTGCGCATGGATACCCATTTTTTTATGGGTTAACAGCCGTTTTTGTGGCTATCGGCGCTGGGTGGCTTGCAGGTGTTTTGGGTAAAAAATAAGGCGTCTAGTAGAATGTTTACAAAACAGCACGCCTAATGGGAATAACATTACCAACCTTGTTAGGCTCCGTTGAGCCTTTCTCAATTTCATAAACAAAATTACCATCTTCAACACGCGCCATATGCAGTGTGTGGCCGGTCATTTTACAAAAAGCGGGCATGTCTTGGACGGAAGCTGGGTCGGACGCGGTGACAACTAAGACATCCCCAGCTTTAAGATCATCCAGCACACGCCGTGCTCTTAGAACGGGGATAGGGCATAAAAACCCTGTCACATCAAGCTGGGTTTTAGCGGTGGTATCTTTGGGCTGTGTCATAACATGGTCCTGACGTGTTCCTTGTGAATGGCAAAGCATCGCGCTGAGTATTTAAACGATACGCAGAAAACCTCAATACCCCGTTAACACCCGTTTGTATTATCTATAAATTTTCCAACATGATGCATATAACAATCAGGGTCATATAACAATCAGGGTCATATAAAAAGACCCACCCTGGGTAAGGGTGGGTCTTGGACCGGGATTGGGTATGTCCCGGTCGCGAACGGGCATAGTGGGTGCTGGGTGCTGAGAGTGCCCGTTCGTAACTCGTTAGTGTATTGTTTTGGTTTCATTTTTAATGGTTTCTAGTGCGCGTGCTGTGAGGTGCTCATGAATTGAAAGCCAAATGTTAAACCCTTCATCATCACCAATTGTTTTCATTTTCACGAGCGCCTTATCGGCATAATGTAACGCTTGCGGCCCTAGGTTTTTCAGGAGGTTGTCAGCAACATATCCATAGTAGAAATCGGGATCAAAAGGCTGTTCTTGTTGCATGGCTACGCTCCGTACAGGGTTTCATTTATCTTTCTATGAGCAACTGCTGTGCCAGTTTTTGAGGACTGAGTTTTTCAGAAGTATCAAGGGTTTGGTACAGGTCTGAGTACAGAGGGGTGCGTAGGGGGTCAAAGATGCCGGGCAAAGGCGGTCACGCTAGGAAACCCTTGCCCGGAGAATGGCATAAAATATTTTTAGGGTTTTATCAGGGCTCTTTATTCTAGGTTTCCGGCGCCGCGTAAGGCAAAAGGTTTGCAGCATGTTTCCATGGCCTTGGCCCTGAAAGACGAGGTTGAGCAACAATAGGTATATCTGTCCAGGTTCGTGCTTGATCAACTGTTGCGGTAAAGTCCGGGTGGTTTTCCCCGGCGCTTTCGCAAATGACCAGTGCCTTTACCGGCAAACCCCGGGCAGCCATTGCTTCGAGAGTAGCGGTGATGTGGGAAAGGGTACCAAGATAGCTCCCTGCCACGACGATAGATGCTATATTAAGGTCTTTGATCCAATCGGCGACAAGCTTTTGTGCGGTGAGGGGAACAAAGCTGCCGCCAACCCCTTCGATGAGGCATGGTGTGCTCTTTGTGAGCGCCTGTGTGCAGAAAGTCAGTAATGCGTCATAGTCCAGTATTTTTCCTTCCTGTGCCGCTGCCATTGCAGGGGCTAGGGGGGCTTTATACCGAAAAGGGGAAATGGTATTAAAAGTTGCCTCTGTGCACGGAAGGCCGAGACTTTCTGCGATAATGGCTGTATCCGTTTCCGCCATCATGGTGTCATTTACACCGCTGATAATGGGTTTTATAGCATGGATGGCCTTCCCTGCTTTTTTGAATTGGTGGCATAGGGCCGCTGTCACAAATGTTTTGCCAACTTCTGTTCCCGTCGCTGTAATGAAAATACCGGCGCTCATAATAGTTTTCCAAGACCAAGTTTTTTGCAGGCAGCAATCAGGCGGGTCACATCTTCGTCTTTGTGTGTTGCTGAAAAACAAAAGCGGAGCCGTGAGGTCCCAACAGCGACTGTGGGAGGACGAAAGGCAATGACCTTGAAACCTTCTTTTGCAAGCGCTGCGGATGCAGCAAGGGCATCTGTCTCGCGGCCAATAATGAGGGGCACGATAGGCGTGGCAGGCTCAGAAAGGCCCAGTGCCGCCGAAAACTTTTTAGCGTGGCTTAGGGTGCGTTCAGAAAGCGCGGGTGTCGCCATCATAATTTCAAGGGCTTTGAGTGAGGCTGCCACGGTTGCGGGGGGCAGGCCTGTTGTATAAATGAAAGATCGTGCCCGTGTTTTAATCAAGTTGATAACAGCTTTGCTTGCGGCTAAATACCCACCATATGAACCCGCAGCCTTTGATAGTGTTCCCATTTGTAAAGGGATACGGCCTTCTACGCCAAAGGCATGTGCAGAGCCCCTGCCGCCTCCCACTGTACCGAGGGCATGAGCATCATCATTCATGAGCCATGCGTCATAAGTTTCAGCGATATTGGCAAGCGCATCAAGCGGTGCGAGGTCGCCGTCCATGGAATAAACGCCGTCCACAATAATCATGGCGTTTGGGTGTTCGTGCCTGTGGGCGGCTAGTAATTCTTCTGCATGGGTGGTGTCATTATGGCGGAAGGTAAGAACTTTGGCTTTTGATAAGGACATGCCAGCATGAATGCATGTGTGGACAAGTTCATCTGCCAGAATAAGGTCTTTTGCCCCAATGAAAGTGGGGATAATGCCTACATTCGCTAAGTAGCCAGACCCAAAAACGACAGCAGCTTCTGTTCCCTTGATGGCTGAGATTTTATTTTCAAGCAGGGTATAAAGAGGGTGATTACCAGTAACAAGCCTACTTGCACCCGCACCGGCACCGTATTTGAGGGCGGCGTCAGCCGCTGCTTTTTGTACGTCTGGATGGGTTGATAAACCCAAATAGTCATTATCGGTGAAGCTGATCAGGGGGCGACCTGCGACAGATAAATACATGTCACCGCTGCGCGTGGTTTCCACGAGGGTACGGCGTTGATCTTTTGCCTCGAGGGCATCAAGCTTTTTTTCCGCGAAGGTGTTAAGGCTTGTACTGGGTGTGTCTATGCTACTCATATGCTCAAATAAGCAGATATAAACGCCCCGTCAACAGCCGTTTTTCCTTGACTTAGAAGTCCTCTAACGCGAGTTTGCACACCAACCTGTAAGAATATCGCAGGGTGTGGCCTCGCCTCGCCTGCAAGGAGTGGTTAAACCAATGAATGCCCCAACAGCTATAAGCCCTATTTCTGAAAACCATGAATCCGATCTACACTCTCATTTGGTTTCCGCCGAAGTTCGCCATGATTGGAAAAAATCAGACATCATGGCTTTGTTCGAAATGCCCTTTATGGATTTGCTTTTTGAAGCGCAGCGCATTCACCGCCTGTATCATGACCCTAACAAAGTACAATTATCACAGCTTATTTCCATTAAAACTGGAGGGTGTGCTGAGGACTGTGGGTATTGTTCACAGTCGGCAAAACACAAAAGCGGCACGGGGCTTGATGCGACAAAACTGATGGAAGTGCAGCGCGTTGTAGATACGGCTAAAAAAGCAAAAGAAGGCGGTGCAACACGCTACTGTATGGGGGCTGCTTGGACGAGCCCCAAAGAGCGCGATATGGACACACTGTTGGCTATGGTGGAGGGCGTGAAAGAGCTTGGCATGGAAACATGCATGACGCTTGGTATGCTTGATGATCACCAAACAAAGCGTCTCGCGGATGCTGGCCTCGATTATTATAATCATAATATTGATACCTCTGAAGAGTTTTACGGCGAAATTATCAGCACGCGGACCTATCAGGACCGGTTGGATACACTCGCGCGGGTGCGCGGCGCGGGCATCAATGTGTGCTCTGGTGGTATTGTGGGTATGGGCGAAAAGCCTGAGGACCGTGCAGGCATGTTGATGACATTGGCGAACTTGCCTGAGCACCCTCAGTCTGTGCCGATCAATATGCTTGTTGCTGTACCGGGTACGCCGCTTGAAAATGTCGAGGCGCTTGATCCTTTTGAGTTTGTTCGCACCATCGCTGTCGCACGTATCATGATGCCTCGGTCTGAAGTGCGTCTGTCAGCAGGCCGTCAGGAAATGAGCGAAGAGGCGCAGTCGCTTTGCTTCCTTGCAGGGGCGAGCAGTATTTTTTACGGTGAACAACTTCTAACAACACCAAACCCAGCCAATAATAAAGACATGGCGCTCTTTGATAAGCTGGGCCTGAAACCGGCGTAAGCCGATGGCAGTGACCCCCGATTGGTACCGTGAGGGCATGGGGCATATATGGTTGCCTTATACCCAAATGAAAACAGCAACACCGCCCCAGCCTGTTGTAAAGGCCGACGGTGTGCGTCTAACTCTTGCAGATGGCACAGAGCTTATTGACGGCATTTCAAGTTGGTGGGCAGCAGTCCATGGCTATAATCACCCACATATCATTGGGGCTATGAAAAAGCAGCTTGAACTCATGCCACACGTGATGTTTGGTGGGCTTGTAAATGAACCAGCCTTAAAGCTTGCCAAGCGGCTTGCAACAATGTTGCCCGGTGACCTTAATCGTACTTTTATAGCAGAATCAGGATCGGTATCTGTAGAGGTTGCCATGAAAATGGCGGTGCAATATTTTATCAATCGCGGTGAAAAGCGCAGTAAGTTTGTGCATTTTCGTGGTACATATCATGGGGATACGCTTGGCACCATGTCTGTGTGCGATCCTGAGGAGGGTATGCATGGCCTGTTCTCAGATATCCTGATTAAAAACTTGCTAACAGACTTGCCGCGCACAGAAGCCGAAGCCCTTGTCTTCAAAGCGTATTTGAAAAAACACGCCCACGCAGTTGCAGCCGTCATTACCGAGCCGCTTGTGCAGGGCGCTGGGGGCATGGTTTTCCACGGCCCTGAAACACTGGGCTGGCTCAGAGAAGCGTGTGATGAGGCTGGTGTCTTGCTGATTGTGGATGAGATTTTCACTGGCTTTTACCGAACAGGCTCACGGTTTGCGGTTGATCAGGCTTCTATTGTGCCGGATATGATAACACTATCCAAGGCGCTGTCAGGGGGTGTCACGCCGCTGAGTGTCTGTGTGGCACGGGAAGAGATTTTTGACGCTTTTTATGATGATGATGCAAACAAAGCTCTTATGCACGGCCCTACTTATATGGGACATGCCCTTGGATGTGCAGCGGCAAATGCATCGCTTGATTTATTTGAAGCAGAGGATTACGCACTAAAAGTGCAGGCAATTGAGAGACAGCTGGAGACCGAATTAGAACCCTGTAGAAAACGCTCTAATGTAAAAGATGTGCGGGTTAAGGGGGCAATCGGTGTTGTGCATCTGCATGATGCTTCTAACATTGAAACCTTAAAACTGAAGTTTGTCGCAGAGGGGGTATGGATAAGGCCCTTTGGAGATATTGTGTATCTTACGCCGCCACTGACTATTTCAGAAAGTGACCTTAGGGTACTGACGGGGGCGATTAACAAGATACTCTCTGCTTAAAGGTTGGGTGGATTGTTTAAAGGCTAGCTGGGTTAGCCGGGAATGTTCATAACGGCCTGTGTGAGCTTCACTTGCTTTTTGATCCAGATTTCAAACTTTTTGTATTTTTGTGTGCGTGCGAACTCCCGCGAGCATACAAGCCAGTCTGTCGGAACAGATGGGTAGCCTTTGCCAAGAGGAACAAGAAAACCACTTTGCACTTCATGTTCGTAGAGTAATGACCTGCCGAGCGCTACCCCGAGACCGCTTATGGCTGCCTGAATAGCTAGGTCAGTGCGGTCAAATTTACTGGCATTTTGAATGGACCCGTTAAAATTGGGTTCCGCCGTTGCATATTGCTGCCACCCCCAATCAATGCTGTCGACTTCAGAAGCATAATCGACAAGAATATCCGGTTTTGAAGCCCAAGGGTTTTCGGTATCAAGTCCATTTTCTTTGATATAGGCGGGACTTGCAAGGGCCTGCATATAGGAAGTGCCCAGTTTGACGCAGTGAAGCTCAGGATAACGACCATGCCCGAACCTGACTCCCACATCGGCCTCTCCCCGGGCAAAGTCAACAAGCCGGCCTTGGGCTTGTACAGATATATCAATGCCTGCTGTGCGTGCGGTCATCATGTGGGGTACCAGCCATTTCATGGCGAGCGACGGCGGTGCGGTTACGCGAATGGTGGCATTGTGGCGCGCTTGCATAATCCGGTGTAAAGCGGCCTCAGTCTCTGCAACATTTTTTGCAGCAGATTCACAAAGCCAAGTACCAAATTGAGTAAAGTTGAGGGACCGGGTTGTACGCTCAATGAGCTTGATATCAAGCATTTCTTCAAGAGCAGTGATGCGGTGGCTGACCGCAGTTTGATGCACGCCAAGTTTCTCCGCAGCTTTGGTGAAGTTTTTTTGTTGATAGACCGCCGTTAAAAAAGGGGCGGCCTGAATAAGTTTTATAATTTTTGCATTCATTAGTTTAACTCATGAATATAAGAGAATCTTGTCTATTATTATTTCATGAAAAGTTTGCAAATAATACTCTTAACAGCAATGAGGAGTATAAAAATGTCTACTAATCATGAGAGAAGCTTTACATTATGCGCTTTGGTGCTTTTGTTTTCTTGTGTATTAGGTGTTCTGGTAAGTGTGCCAGCGCATGCTTATGCCCAAGCGCAAGTCATCACAGTTAACCCTGACCAAGACATTATGCACGCACAGCATGCGATGCGTATTGGAAAGCTTGATAAAGCCCTGAAGCATTATAAGCGGGCCATAAAAAAGAATTTGTCAGAAGACCACCGCATCATTGTACAGAATGCCATCTGTGCAGTGTCCTACCTGCAAGGTAATTATGGTGAAGCGGCCAGCGCCTGCAGCACCGTTATCAAAGAAAAACCAACTTATTGGAAAGCGTTTGTAACACGCGGTAATGCAAAACGTGCGCTGGGTGATTTTGCAGGAGCCTTAACAGACTTTTGTGAGGCTAACCGGCTGAAGCCTGACACAGTGTCCGGGGCTTTTGTCAAACGCTGTGCAGGATAAAGCTGACTATAGAAATAACACACCCCGTGTTATGGTGGGAACGGGCTGCCGTCGTTTTCGATAGCAGTCCGTTCTTTTCTTTTTTGTCTACAGGTCGGCATACATTTTGGAGACAAAGAGCCATTGGTCATTCTCTTTTAGCAGCCCAAGAAAATCCACAAACTTATGTCCTAACAAGGGGCATAAAGCTTTCACCATAGCCTGGTCCCCGACGATATCGATGGACAAGGTTTTATAGCCATAGGGATGCCCTTCCTTGCTTGGAATAGGGCGGCTCGCAACGCGTGTTAGCCATTCATCCATACTTCTGCGGATGCCCGGTGCCTTTAAGACAGTATCTTCATGAAATAAGGCCCGTAGTTTCTCTGTATCACCGTAGTGCAGGCCGTTGAAGTAGGCCTGCACCATTTCCGTGATGATTTGAAAGTCATCTTTTGTCTTGTTCTCTGCGGTCATGTGGCTTGCCTTTCGGCGTAAGTTTTCCCGCCAATGCCCCACCTGTCAGCAGGGATTTCTTCGACTACAACCCATGTAATTTCTGGGTCTTTACCAAGAACATCTTCGATCATTTCAGTGGTGCGACTTATCAGAGCGTTATTTTGCTCCTCGGTAACTTTGTCGCCCGTTACCCGAATGGTTACATATGGCATTTGGTCCTCCTATACGGCCTTTGAGGCATGGTCTGTTTCTGCTGCGACGGCTTTTTTATAACTGTCTCTAGCCTGGACATTCTTAATCATGCGTTCAGTGTTTTGACCAAGTTCAATAGTGACGGGGAAATACTGACCCCAGTTCGCATAGACGGTAAGAAGAATATCAGCAGGGGATACAGTATCGCCTAATAGGTAATTCTTGCTGCCAATACGGGCATCAATGATACGCCAGAGTTTATTGATAGCCATTGCACTTTGCTCAAAGTATGCTTCTTTTGCAGCATCATCAGTTATTGCCCCAGCACCAAAAAATAACCGCCCGTATGCGGGGTGCATGGTAGCATTGGCAAACATAATTGCTTCAATACCAGCTTGCCGCTCTGGGCCCCCTGCGGGCAGTAAATTGTTTTCTGTCTTTCCCAGAATATAGAGCAAGATGGCGGCACCTTCGTTTAATACTGTGTCTCCGTCCACCAACACAGGCACAGTGCCAGCAGGATTCAAGTCATTGAAATTATGAACACTGCTTTTGTCGATAATGGAAACAGGTAGATCCAGCTCATGCAAAACGGTCTGAGTTGCTAGGGAGCAGGCACCGGGTGAATAATATAAAGTGTACATGTCATTTCCTTATTGCGATTGAGTGTGTTTGTCGTTGTTTATGAAATGACTATACAAACCTCTATTGTCTTTATATATACCAGTTATGTGAATATATTGGTTCCAAAATGGAAACAAATTGAGAGGCAAAATGGATAAATTACGCGCGATGCGACTTTATACACGGCTTGCAGATCTTGGGAGTTTTACCAAGGTTGCGGAGGAAATGAACGCATCAAAGTCCATGATTAGTAAGGAAATAACCCGGCTCGAGGATGCAATTGGGGCGCGGCTTATTCACAGAACAACCCGCCGTATTCAATTAACTGATATCGGGGAAGGCTACCTTGCTCGGTGCCGCAAGCTTTTGTTGCAAATGGAAGACGCAGATAATTATGTGCAGGATATGCAAGATAACCCCAAAGGGAAGCTGAAAGTGAATGCACCGATGGCGCTTGGGGTTACTGATTTGGGCCGTGCGTTTGCAGACTTTATGACAAACTTTCCTGAGATCGAAATTGATATGCATTTGGGGGACGCCCCAATGGACTTGGTTGAACATGGGTTTGATTTAGGGTTTCGCATGGCAAGCCGCCAATTTGACAGTCAATATATTGGTAAATCCCTGACGAAATTTACGTATCAAATATGCGCTAGCCCTACGTATCTGGAAAACCATACACCCATTCACGGCGCACATGACTTGGAGCACCACAATTGTTTTATCTATAGTTATTTTAGGGGCCAGGATGTGTGGCCGCTTGGGGACGGTGTGCAGGTAAAGGGTACGCTGAAAGTAAATAATACAATCTTTATGCTTGAGAGTATCAAAAAGGGGTTGGGGATTGGTTTTATTCCCGACTTTGTTGCGCGGTCAGCAATAGAGAGCGGGGAGGTTGTTGAAATACTGGCAGCAGTTCATAAACCCGAGCTTACTCTCTATGCAATGTATCCTGAGCGACAATTTGTGCCGCCCAAGATTACACATTGTATTGGGTTTTTGCAGAAATGGTTTAAGGATCATTATTAAGCTTAAGCGGCTTTGCTGTTTTTTAATAACATATCAATAAAATACTCAACACTATTTGACCCATGAAACAGATACTGGCCGTCTATAATAAAGGCTGGAACGGACTGGACGTTCAGGGCCCGAGCCTTAGTCTCTTT
>Ga0316208_1000918_pt1 | contig 31154 bp, 27 predicted proteins | sample 3monopyrite_MG_FD_204944 | JGI IMG/M metagenome (GOLD analysis project Ga0316208, IMG submission 204944) | Microbial mat bacterial communities from mineral coupon in-situ incubated in ocean water Damariscotta River, Maine, United States -... | ecosystem: Environmental > Aquatic > Marine >... | reverse complement strand
TGTGAAGTGTAATCTACCATGTGCAAGGTTATTGCGTAAATATACGATATTCCTTGCGTAAAAACAATGCTTTTTGCCCTTTATTTTACTGACTTTTAAGTAGATAGCTCAATATGAGGAAACCCTAGATAGCCACTGAATCGGTCTTGGAAACATTGGTTTCGTGGGAATTTTTCCAAGAGCCATCTCAATCTGCTTTCGACAATGTAACAGCATTTGACTTTCGGTCATTGTTCCCCAAACACGTTTTTCTGAACCGTTAAGCGAGTTCAATCGTTTGAGAGTTGAGTTGAGGACTGATCTGTCAAGTAGATTTTTCATTCAGAAACTGTTTTGAACGCGACCATTTACATGAACATTTCACAGAATTTCATACAGGCAAAACTTATCGTTGAAGTACACAAGTTCCAACCCATCAGAATCGTAGCGCCTTGTTGTCAGAACGTAATCAATCCCATATTTTCTTTTGGCTGACCCATAATTTTCAATGTTCTCAGAAAGCAGATGCAGTTCCTTTTGGCGGGCATACCATTCGAGAACACGGCTCTTTTCTGTGGGAACAAATTTGAATACGGCAAAATCTTCTCGCTCTGTCATTCTCATAAAAGCAATTTTCTCCGAATCCGATGTCTCCATCGCTACCAGCGCAAAACTGCTTTGCTTCGGGGTTTCTGTTCGGACAAAGTCACAGACGGCAAGGTAAGGGTCGCTGAAAACAGCTTCTTTCTTCCATTGAAAGCTATTATAGCTTTGAATGATGCCGAGCACAAGCATGGCAAATGCAACCGTTTTAATGAAATAAGCATGTTTGTTTTTATCAAGCATTTTTTTGAGCCACACAATGCTCAGCAAAACTGTAAAAAAGCTAGCCAGCGCATTACTTCTAAACGGGTAATATTTCAAAAACAACCCTCCTGATGAATCCAGAACAGCATAATCGAACCAAGCAACAAGCACAAAGAACAGATTGAACACGAGTATGATCCGTAATAATGAGTTGAGCCTTTTTGAAACACCTTCAAAAGTTCTGTGCAGCAGAAAAGAAAGCACCAGAATCACTATCGAAAGAGTTACACCGACCGCAGCATTATTCCAAAAATATTTTCCTGAAGAAAAGATGCCAAGATGGTGTGGGTTACGGAAGTAAACATAGATCCAATCGGTATTGTGGTCAATTACCGGGTCATTCCCCAAAAAATAACCGGCATACAGGTAAGTGACGAAGGGAATAAGACCGAGAATGAAAATGGAAATGAATTTGAACCAATGCTGAAAGCGTTTTTCCACAATCATTTGAATCGAAAAAAATAACGCCAGCCAACCACCAATCAAAAAGTGAAAGTGCGAAGCCAGCACCAGAAAAATTGCAGCTTTTTTGTATTTGCCAGATAAAAAATAAGCGAGCGATGGGAAAGCTACAGAATAGGCCAGCGTTTTCGGTTCAAAATCGAGGAAAATATGTTCCCCCCCGAACATGCTCTGCCCGCTCATTATGTAAAGCTGAAAAGCAACAAACACATCTAAATAGCCCAGGCCAAGCCTTCGAACAAAGTGAGCAGCGCCAACTGACAGAAGACAGAACCCGATGATGCGGAACAACACGAGTGCGAAGTCCCATTGAAGATGGTTGAGCGTGCTGCCAACAATAATTTGAAACACCAGTCGGGTACCGGGAAAATCGGTGAGAGAAAACGAGCCCGGTATCCATTGCGGATTCCAGAACTGCTTGGCAAATGCAAGGTAATTCTCTTCATTCCCCGAAATGGGCAACGCCAACTTGTTCGCAAGAAATGTGAAGAATATGATAGCGAACAGAACCCAGACCGATGGTGCGGATGCGCTTTGACCAAATCTTCCTAAAGGATCAGCTGATGACACGTGTCAAATTTAAGCGACAGGCTCCAACTCGAACTGGCGAATAGCATCGTAAACCGAATTCAGTTCATCTTCCGTAATGCAATAAGGCGGAATGATGTAAATGATATTCCCCAACGGGCGGAGAATGATGCCGCGTTCCATAAAGAAATCGTACAAGCGGTCGCGTAGCGAGTTGAAATAGCCTGTTTGCGTACCCGTTTCATACTCCACGGCCAAGATGGTGCCCTTATGGCGGACGTCCGTCACACCGTTCAATGCTGATACTTCCTTGGCAAACTCTGAATGCTGCTGTTCAATTCGATGGATGTTTTCCCACGTTTCGTCCTTTTCCATCAGGTCGAGGCTAGCACAACCTGCGGCACAAGCCAAGGGATTGGCGGTGTAGGAATGCCCGTGTAGGAACGTCTTCATTTTTCCTTCTTCTCCATCTCCCCAAAACGATTGATGCATCGCATCCGTACAAACCGTTACACCCATCGGAAGAAAGCCACCGGTAATGCCTTTACTTAGCGCAATGAGATCTGGTTTTTCTTCACATTGGTCCATTGCAAAGAGGGAACCGGTACGTCCAAAACCCGTCATAACTTCATCCGCAATAATGACAATTCCCTTGTCTCGGCACATGGAAATCATCTTGTCTAAAACGGCTGGAGAATAGACCTGCATACCAGCTGTACCTTGCACCAACGGCTCATAAATAAATGAAGCAACTTCTTCTTTTTCAATGATTTGAGATAACTTATCTAAAGCCTCACTTTCTTTTCCTAAAACAGGCGTTGGAATGAATTCAACCTCAAACAAAAACGGGTCGAAGGGCTTTGAAAACACACCTCTACCTCCTACCGCCATGGCACCAAACGTATCTCCGTGATAAGCATCTTCCAATGCAATTACTTTACGTTTTGGCGTTCCTTTATTGAACCAATATTGAAAGGCCATTTTTAGTGCAACCTCTACGGCTGTTGAGCCATTATCTGAATAAAAAACTTTGGAGAATTGCTCTGGCATTTTCTCCAATAAGCGGGTTGCGAGTTCAACGGCAGGTTCGTGCGTAAATCCTGCGAACATTACGTGCTCCAGTTTCATTACCTGTTCAGCAACTCGCTTTGCGATGTACGGTTGCGAATGTCCATGCAGATTGACCCACCACGAAGAAATAGCGTCTAAATAACGTTTACCGTCTGCATCAATCAGCCAAGCTCCTTCTCCTTTCACAATTGGGACATTGACGGTATCCGTGTTTACAGCCGTGAACGGATGCCAAACGGATTTTGAATCATTCACTCTCCAATCACTCATATTCTTAGTTGATTTATACTTGATTTCAGCCTTGCCGCTTCTATTTCGATTGACTCAGGAGAAACTTCTACCAATTCGTTTATGCGAATGAACGGCACATCCATTTGTGTTCGGAAATAGCTTTCAGTTGTCTCATGCGGTTTTCCACTAACAACCAGCGCAACCACGTTCAAACCAGCTTCTTTTAACACGTTCCAACTAAGCATGGTATGATTGATACTACCCAAATAATGTCGAGTAACAAGAACCACGGGTAAATTCAATTTCACCATCAAATCAAGATAGGTTTCCGTAGAACTGAACGGAACCATTACACCACCTGCCCCTTCCACTACAATCAGATTATCCGACTTTGGAAGTTCAACCTTATCAATACTGAGTTCAATTCCTTCCAAATCAGCTGCAGCATGCGGCGACATGGGTGCGTTTAACTTGAAAGTTTCAGGAAGCGTTTTCAATCCCGTTATCCGCTCAATCTTAATGCTATCTGAATTATCAAGATCACCACATTGAACCGGTTTCCAATAATCAGCTTCCAAGGCTTTTACTATCACAGCGGAGGCGATTGTCTTGCCAACATCCGTTCCGATGCCTGTTATGAACAATCCTTTTTTCATTTCAAGTCTGAATATACTGACCCCCCTCAACCTTTGGCCACTCCCCCTTTGCAGGGGGAGAACTGGTGCATCCCTCCAACGTTGGCTCGGAGCACCAGCTCCCCTCCAGGCAAGGAGGGGCTGGGGGAGGTCGAATAATAATCCTCAACCATTTCCCAAAGCTTTTCTCAATGAAGCAATCAACCCTACAACTTCCTCTTCGGTATTGAATTCATGCAAACAAATGCGGATACGTTCGGTGCCTTTTGGAACGGTTGGAGAAACGATTGAGCGCACATCAAAACCATCGTTTTGCACCGCATTTGCAACAGCTCTAACTCGGTCATTTCCTGGCACTAAAACCCCCAATATTGGACTTTCGCCACCGATAATCATCAAATTCTCATTACCTTTTATTGATTGATTAAATAACTTAATTATATCCCTGATAATCAATTTATTATAATCAACTACTGACAGCATGTCATACGCGCTTTTTATAGCAATTAGGGTATGATTTGACGTGAATGTTGAAAAAATGAGAGACCTAGCATGGTTGATTAAAAACTGCCGCAAATTGTCGTTTCCTAAGACAGCTGCACCATGACATCCGAGGGCTTTACTGAATGTCACTAACCGGGCAAAAACATTATTCTCCAGCCCTAATTCCGAGACTCGTCCTCTGCCCTTTCCAAACAAGCCAACAGCATGTGCTTCGTCAACTATAATATCACAGTTATGTTTTTCAACAATCTCGCATAATTCCACAAGTGGAGCGAGGTCACCTTCCATGCTATACAAACTTTCAACCGCCACAATCACATTTCCATCTATGCTTGACAAGATTTCATCCAAGCTTGAAACGTCATTATGCTTGAATGGCTTCATCTCTGCACGCGACAAGCGCATGCCGTCATGAACAGAGGCATGTATCAGCTCATCATAAACGATGTATTTGACGTTTCTCCCCAAAGACGAGAACAAACCAACATTGGCATCGTAACCCGAATTGAAAATGAGTGCGGTTTCCGAACCATGAAATGCAGCAATCTGCTTCTCCACATCTTCAGCCAACTCAGAATTACCAGTCAGCAATCGCGAACCTGTTGAACCAACGCCAGTTTCAGAAAACAGCTTTTCAGCTTCAGAAATGCGTTTTTTCAGCTCTTTACTGCGCGCAAAACCCAGATAATCGTTCGATGTAAAATCGACTTGACCTTCAACCGAGCCTGTGCTGAGCGAAGCCGAAGTATTGAGACTACGAAACGTGCCCTGCTCCCTGCGTTGTGCGAGTTTGGCCGCTACAATGCCGTCCAACTGCCCCATTCAACTTACGCCTTTTCCGACTTCGGTTTCTTGGAAGCCTCTACGTTTTTGTCAATCGTATGCTCTGGCCGTGACCATTTGATCTTCTCCCCGTTCTCAGGACGTGTTTTGTACGCTTCCTCGTCCACTTTCGGCTTGTCTCCTTTCTTGTACGGAGCTTTAGGCGTAAGACCCAACGCATTGAACAGCTTCATATCCTCATTGAAGTCAGGATTTGGAGTGGTGAGCAATTTATCTCCTGCGAAAATAGAACCAGCACCAGCTAAGAAGCACAACGCCTGACCTTCATCCGTCATTTGCGTTCTTCCAGCAGACAAACGAACCGTAGTGTCTGGAAGAACAATTCGTGTAGTAGCAATCATGCGTACCATATCCCAAATAGAAACAATCTCCTGCTCCTCCAATGGCGTTCCTTCAACAGGAACAAGTCCATTAATGGGCACACTTTCAGGATGCGGAGTTAAGCACGAAAGCGTTAACAGCATTCCGCAGCGGTCTTCAGGGCTTTCGCCCATTCCGATAATTCCACCAGAACAAACCGTCAATTTCGCCTTACGAACGTTGCTTAACGTCTCCAATCTATCTTCATATCCACGTGTGGAAATAACCTCCTTGTAATATTCTTCCGAACTATCGATGTTGTGGTTGTACGCATACAGACCGGCAGCAGCCAAGCGTTTCGCCTGATTTTCCGTCACCATTCCCAGCGTGCAGCACACCTCCATATCGGTATCATAAACGGCCTTGACCATATCCAGCACCTCGTCAAACTCATCATTGTCCTTCACATTCCGCCATGCAGCACCCATGCAAAGCCGCGAAGAACCCGCAGATTTGGCCTTTTCAGCCGCTTTTCGCACGTCTTCCACGCTCAACAGATCGTTCTTCTCAATTTTGGTCTGATAGCGCGCGGCCTGCGGACAATAACCACAGTCTTCAGAGCAACCGCCCGTTTTAATCGAAAGCAGCGTGCTCACCTGCACCTCCTTCGGGTCGTTGTGCTCGCGGTGCACCTTGGCCGCTTCAAATATGAGATCAATCAGCGGACGGTTATAGATCTCAAGGATTTCTTCTTTCGTCCAATTGTGTCTAATCTCGCTCATGCGCAAAAGTTTCCCGCAAAGTTATCACAGGTGCGTCCGTTACCAAACGGAAATAGCAAGCACGAAATTCTAAATGAAGAAATCCGAAACGACTAAATCTCACGCAGAGGCGCAAAGACGCAGAGAGATAAATTGTGTGTGCCTGAAATAAGTTGACCGTTTTAGGAGGTTTACAAATAACCGAAAATGGAAACGAAAAAGAGAAACACGAATCTGGGATGAAAAATTCCCGCCTGACCGTACGGATACGGGCAATCCCAATCTTGGGGAAACAGGCGGATAAACATAAAATGAAATTACCTCAATCCTGATGTTTGGCATGAGGCCATTGTTCCTCTCACATCAAAGGCTAAGTTCTATGATTATCAGGGCGCGATTCACGGACGCGTAAGTGTCCATTTTCCGAAGGAATTCGGGTTTTTTCTTTCGATATCTATTCCAGCGGGATAGCAGTTTTTAATAAGTATTCCACGTAGATTTCGGCACAACGCAACGGGTTTTTATATTCGCAGCAAATAACCAAAAGAGATGAAACCAACACTACTGATACTTGCCGCAGGAATGGGCAGCCGCTACGGAGGATTGAAGCAAATTGACCCACTAGGGCCAAATGGAGAAACCATTATTGAGTACTCAATTTATGATGCTATTCAAGCAGGTTTCGGGAAAGTTGTCTTCATAATTAGAGAGAGTTTTGCCGATGCTTTTAAGGAGCAGTTTAGAGGAAAGTTTGAAGATCAGATTGAGATTGCCTACGTCTATCAGGATGTGAATACACCAGTTGAGGGAATTGAAAATCTACCTCATCGAGAAAAACCTTGGGGAACTATGCATGCCGTGCTTGTGGCTCATGATGTTGTGAACGAACCGTTTGCCGTTATCAACGCTGATGATTTTTATGGCTCGGATGGCTTTCATCAGATTGCTGATTTCTTAAAGAATAAGTGCGCTGAGAACACTTATACAATGGTTGGATATGTGCTTAGAAATACACTGAGTGAGCATGGGCAGGTAAGCCGTGGTGTTTGTGTTGCTGATGCGGATAATAACTTGGAAAAGGTTGATGAACGTACCAAGATTCATTGGGAAGGCGAGAAGGTAATTTATCATGAAGGAGATGCTTCGTATGAAGTTGATCCGGGTAGTGTTGTGTCGATGAATTTCTGGGGATTCCACCCAAATATTTTTGAGCGCAGCCGACAGATGTTCGTTGATTTTGTAAAGGAAAACCAAGATAATCCGAAGGCGGAATTCTTTATTCCGTTAGTGGCAGATACGCTAATTAATTCTGGCGAAGCCCAATTCCCAATTCTTACGAGTAACGATCGCTGGCATGGTGTAACTTATATTGAAGACCGCCCAGTGGTTGTTGATGCTTTTAAGAAATTGGTAGAAGAAGGCAAGTACCCAAGTCCTCTTTGGAAGTAGGATAGGCAGACTGGGACCTTTTCCTTCGTCAGGGAAACAAACGGACACCGATGTGCTTGTTGATTTAGGCATGCTGAACTTGTTTCAGCATCTTCTACTATTGAGAGTAATAGACCCTGAAACAAGTTGAGGGTGACACGATTTTCTAAGTCGGTCTGTTAAAAGTTTGGCTTAATACTGTATTTGCTGTAGAAATCCGTGATAACCGCAACGGCTTCATCGGCCGTATTTACCAATTGAATCAGGTCAAGATCTTTTTCTCCAACGTTTTTGGCGGTGAGCATTGTGGTTTTGACCCAAGCAATCAAGCCGGCCCAATAGGGTTTGTCTACTAGGACAATCGGAAACTTGGCAATTTTCCCTGTTTGAATAAGTGTAAGCGCTTCAAATAATTCATCCATTGTGCCAAAACCTCCGGGCAATACAACATACCCTTGTGCATATTTGGTAAACATCAATTTACGGACAAAGAAGTAATCGAAGTTGATGAGCTTATCCATATCTATGTATGGGTTTGATTGCTGCTCAAATGGCAGATCGATGTTCAATCCAACTGATTTACCATTGGCCAATCGTGCACCTTTGTTACCAGCTTCCATTATACCAGGACCGCCACCAGTTATGATTCCGAAGCCCTGCAGTGCTAATTTATAAGCGATATCTTCCGCAAGTTTGTACGTGGGCTCATCATCTGCTGTTCGGGCAGAACCAAAAATGGAAACGCAAGGGCCAATGCGTGCCAACGTCTCAAACCCTTCTACAAACTCGGCCATAATCTTAAAGATTTGCCATGAGTCTTTACTCTTTATCTCGCTCCAATTTTTCGATTCAAGCGCTCGTTCAATACGTTTTTCGTTGTCGGTCATGTTTGCAAGTTGAGGTATAGAAACGAATAGGGTAACGGTTTGTTTCAATTGGTTCTCAAGCTATGGGAACGTAGTGGAATTATAAAGATTTTCAATGGTTGATTCCTTGAAGGGCTTCTCATAGTTCACAAAGCTTGCGTATCTGTCGTCACGCCCTATTTTGAAGGTTGGAGTTGGCGTGTCGTTGTGTGTCCTGTGCTGTTTAAGGATAAAATATAAGATTAGGTTCTTTGAAATAAGCAGCAAAACTGTGATTGAGATGAAAGGCTCATATTCATTAACGGCAACGAGCTACGAAAGAGACGTAGAGGCTCACACAACTTGATGAAGATGAGATTGTGTGTGCCTGAAATAAGTTGACCGTTTTCGGAGGTTTACAAAGAACCGAAAATGGAAACGAAAAAGAGAAATACGTCACTAGGAAACTGGAAGCGCAACCGCTCCTTCAGCGAAGGGAGCAAAAAATAATTCAAATTCTTTATAGCACATTTTGAAGTACAATTGGTATAACTCTGCTACTATGATGGGCCATCTGTGTTGTTGCTTCTCGGTGAACCACTCGGTTTGCTGCTTTACCGCTCTCGGTTCATATTCGTAGAGCACGGCAGCGTTTAAAATCTCATGATTGATGATTTCTGTGATAACTTCTAAATCGGCCTCTATTGCTTTTCGGATTTGAACGTTTGTGTTCATTTCTGAGAATCGAAAAGATTATCTAAGACATCTACTTCAATGGCAACGACAATTTCAATAATGCGCCTTTGATCCACGCTTGATAGAGAATCGAACAAGTGATTGCCTTCGGTTAACATGCGAAGTCCGATTTCTAAACCACCAATCTCATCATCGGAATAGGTATTGCGAGATTTTTTCATTCGGACAATGAGTTCTTTGATGATTTGCATCACTTCACCCATCAGTCTTCTATCGTGCAAAAGCTCTAGTAGGTCTGTGGTATTCACCACAAACTGGTCAATTTCTTTCTTACGAAGTGCTTTGATAAACGAGTTGATGTCCTCAGAAGAATAGGGAGGAAGCTTACCACTGTTTTTGGCTTTGCCAACCAGTTTGGCTTCAAAGTCCGTAGCGGTTCTAAACGATTTGAATGCCTTTATTCCAGCGCTCATCAGTCTTGGAATGTTTTTGCCATGCCGTAAAACGATTGATACTGAATCGAACAGAATCCTTATCAGCTTGTCAGGGTGTGAGAGGTAGCTGTCCAAACTCTTGAAAGCCGCCTCCAAGGGTTCGCGTTTGTCCGGGTGTGGATAAATCTGTTCCAAAACAAAGTCGCGGTAAAGAATCATTCGGTCTTCATCAAACGAAATGGGAATCTCGTATTTAGAATTGATGTTATCGAACTGATATCGGTCGTATATCAGCTTTCGATAGCCAATAATCACCCCGTCCAGAATTTCCTTATCGCTTAAAGGTTCTCCCATCTTTCAAACCTAAACGGTCGTAAGCTGCTTCAACCTTTCACTATTAGGCCAAATACGTTTGCAATTCTCAATGGCAGAATCAATGGCATCTTCGTGAGAACCAATGTCATGGGTATAATCGCCTCCGAAATAGATGTTGTGTGTGCCTTGAACCTTTTCCAATTCTTTTTGTGCTCGAAAGAAATCGGGGGTTTCGCAGGGCAGCCACCATTCAGAAACATGATGCACGTATTTAGGCTCGTCTCCTTGGTTGATGTAGCTGTCAAATACATTCTGATCCGTATTCCAACCATCCCATATAGTTGCATCGGCATGATTGCCTTTATTCAACACATTTACAACGCTCCAATCTTTGCGGTTGGGAGGCATAAAATTCGTATCGCTGTGGGTACAGACGGTTGCCTTGTAATAGTTGAATTTGGAAAGCGCTTTTTTTACTTCTGGAATGTGATCCGTGTCTTTTAGCGTTACCTGTGCATCCTTCGCGCCAGCGGTAATTATGAGCTTGTCAAATTCGAAGGTTTTTCCGCTTTCTGTGGTTACATGCACTTTTCCTGTTTCCGTGTTTGGCTGGACAAACTTTACACCATCTTTTATAATAATCTGCGTGTTTTTAAGCGTATCGACCATTGTTTTGATGTAGTGCTTTACACCACCGCGCATTACTTTCCAATCGAAGTATTTGAGCCCGTTGGGTTTGTGGTAAACCAAATATTTCATCAACGGATAGACCGAAAAATCCTCGGTCTGATTATGCGGACTTCCCCAAACACCGGAAAGCAGCGGCATCAGAAATTGATTACGTTGCTTATTGCTCAAATTCAAACTATCCATAAAATCGCGAAGCGTAAGGTGGGTCTCGTGGTTGTCCACAATTTTCTGAGAGGCGTTGACCACCTTGTTCATTAACAACAATTCTGGCAGAACATGCGGCTTCGCGAACATCTGAATAATGCGTCTGAAAGTAACAGGTGGCATGGCATTTACCTTTCCAGTTATCTTATTGTAATAGGTCATAGAAAGCGGCACCCAGTCAAAAGGAATCTTTACCAACTCAAGAAGCTTGTTAAAATGAGGGTAAATGGAAGGGGAGAACCAGTTGGCACCATCATCTACATGATGCATGATGCCGCTCACCTCCACATCTACAGTGTGCGTGTTTCCACCGAGGTAATCCTTTTTCTCAATGAGTGTGAGGTCGTGGCCTTGGTCTAATAACCAAGCCGCACACATTCCGGCACCTCCGGAACCAATGATTCCTATTTTCAATCTCTCGCTCAATCTTTAATGGAAAGTGCACCCGAAGGGCATTGCTTTACCTGATCGATTATTTCTTGCGTGGAAGCTGCATCGGCCTTTATCCACGGCTTTTCCTTTGGGTTGAAAACGTTTGGAAGGTGCGTGGCGCATAGTGCGGCATGAATGCATTTTTCGGGTTCCCAAACAATGGTTACTTCTCCGTTGGTGTATTCCTTTTTCATATTGGAAAAATAACGATTGCTTTAGTTTAATACCAGCTTTCCGGTTGATTGCCAATTTCCATCAGAAACTTGGTACAAGTAGAATCCTTTTGCTAGTCCGTTTGAGCTGATAGAAAACTTACCAGAACTGCCAGTTACGTTCCGAACTAAGCGTCCGGTTCTATCAAATATTTGAAGGTTGTAAACGGAGTTTCTACTTGGTCTTAACACCTCAATAGTTGCTTCATTTGAAAATGGATTAGGGTAAACTTTGACACCCTTGTTATACACAGATTCTGCTATTCCCACGGGATTGATATACTCTTCACAACCACTTGTTCCTAGTTGCAGCTTCACGAACATTTCATCGAAGTAAGAATCGTTGTCTGAGCCTGCATTTCGCGTTCCCATTAATATCATTCGAATGGTGTATGTTCCTATTGGCAATGCTGCGTTTTCTTGAAGTAGAGTCCAGCTCGAAGATTGGTTGCCAAATGTGGAAGTAGAACCCAGCAAGTTGCTCGATTGATTATAGAATTCCAGCTTAAATTCTGGTCGGTCATCTCCGTTGTAGTCGCTTAAATAGCCACCAAAATTTACCGATGCATTTCCAGCATCAATCACTGTTTGATAGGTGGTTAAATCAACATCTTGATGTCCTTCTCCGTAAGCGTTTGCATTACATACTCCACCAACTGCAAATAGCTTGCTGCCAGCGTAAGAGTCGTTTCCTGAACATTCGCCACTGTTTATCGATTCAAACGAACCCTGATCTTCTACCCAATTATCGGTTCCATTTTCTGCGCCTCCGTTAACCAAAAGGTTAGGCGTAAGGCTTGAGTTGGTGGTCTGAAACTCTACTGCATCCGACCACTCGCTCCATGCCAAACTTCTATCGCGATAGCGAACTTGCCAGTAATAAGTTGCGTTCTCTAAAAGCACTGTTACTTCTTGATCTACCATGTTGTTTCCGGCCATCAAATCCACATCATAATACCAGTTTTCGTGCTGATACCACTCGTCATAAACTATGGTGTTGAAGCCAATATCCGTGGCAATTCTCCATTGCGTTGCCCCATGAAGATCGCCATCTGTGTCTGAAAATTCGCTTGCCAAAAAGATGATGCAATCGGGTGTAAGAATATCATTCTGTGCAGGAAAAATGCCAACGGGTGTATTCGGACTCGGATTATTGAATTTTATGCGAATGCTGTCTTTCAACACATTGGAAACCAGCCCATCTTCATAGCTTCCGTGACTCAATCGCGTTAGCAAAAACTGCGGATTATCACCTGCTTCAACCTCCATTAGAACAAAGCCAAAATCATCATCGCTACGCGTGAATTCGGCATAATCCTGCTGGGCAAATTCGCCCCAATTGTCGATGGCACCACCTGCCGTTGCCACGTTTACCATCAGATGGTTATGCTCCTTACTTTGACCCCGTGCATAACCGTGCGTGTGTCCAAAAAAGTGTGCACTCGGCTTTCCTGTGGAAGTGGAAAAATTCTCCAAAAGCGTAATTACATCGCCTGTATAATCCGTGTTTCCTGCTATCCAAAGCTCCGATTCGAAAGGATGATGAAGCTGTGCGAAAACAAAATCAATATCCGGATCTGTTGCGGCATCATCAAGCACGGTCTGAAGCCAATCTAATTGGGCCTGAACGCGGTAGCCGCCATTCGATTCCAGACCGATTAATCGCACATTCGAATAATCCTTATACCACCAATGCTCTGGATAATCGTTGGTGTTTGTGCCGTTTAATGGAAGATTGAAATATTGGAAGAAGTACGGTGTGTTTCCTTCATGATTTCCTGGAACGGGATAGAGTGGAACGTAGCTAAAAAGGTCTTCGGCAGGTTCGAAAAACGTGCTTGCCCAAGAACCGTAATTACTGCCCGTTTGCACCAAATCGCCAGGAATAAAAAAGTAAGCAAGATCGGTTGCAATATCATTCCCGAATTTCTGATTCATGTAAGGAAGCATTTCGTCATTTATAAGATCGCTAAAAACAGTTGGATGCTCCCAGTCTTGCTGCATATCACTCATTCCTACAATGTTAAAATTGGCGTTGGAAGATTTCAGCGGAGGTGTTTTGAAAAAATAAATGGCACTTTCTGTACTTCCTGTTACGGCCTTGTAGTAATATTTGGTGGCTGGTTGCAAACCCGTAAGTTCTACATCATGTACTTGAGACGCTCCATTTCCGGTGGCTGAGGTTCCGGAAGTTGTGCTTCCGAGCGCGTTTGTAAGACCGTATTCAACCGAGGTAGCATTGTCAGAATTGGTTTCCCACATAACGTGCATGGAAGTGGGCTCCGCATTTTGTAGATATGGTTTTACAACCATGGTTTGTGAAAAAACCTGAGTCGATATAAATAGGATGGAAAAAAGTAAACCGTGTTTCATTAAAGATTGATTTTAATCAAAGATAACCGAATGTAGCCTCATTGCGAGGACGGAGGACGAAGCAATCTGTCAATATAGTCCGCAGATTGCCGCAGTCGTACCTCGCTAACAATGACGATATCGTTTTATATTCGTCAGCTAAATTTCAATCATGCGAAAAAAGATACTCTTACTCGGAAGCGGTGAACTCGGAAAGGAATTTGTGATTGCATTGCAGCGTTACGGACAATACGTAATTGCGGTAGATAGCTACGAAAATGCCCCGGCCATGCAAGTGGCGCACGAGTTTGAGGTTATAAATATGTTGGATGGCGGTGCACTTGATGCGTTGGTTGAAAAACACCAGCCAGACCTGGTTATTCCAGAAATTGAAGCTATTAGAACTGACCGTTTTTACGATTATGAGAAGCAAGGAATACAAGTGGTGCCAAGTGCGAAAGCGGCAGATTTTACCATGAATAGAAGAGCTATTCGGGATTTGGCGGCAAAGGATCTGAATTTGAAAACAGCCAATTATCGCTATGCAACCACGGCCGAAGAATTAAAAGTCGCTGTTGAAGTAGTAGGAATGCCGTGTGTGGTAAAACCATTGATGTCATCCTCCGGAAAAGGACAATCATCTATAAAGAAAGAGAGTGAAATTTTAGAAGCGTGGGAATATGCAGTTTCCGGTTCACGAGGAGATTTGGTAGAAGTGATTGTCGAAGAATTTATTCCGTTTGAGTCGGAGATAACCCTGCTAACGGTCACACAGAAAAATGGCAAGACGCTTTTTTGTCCTGCTATCGGTCACAGACAAGAGCGAGGTGATTACCAAGAAAGTTGGCAGCCAGCAGCATTATCTGCTACAGCCCTGAAAATTGCTCAGGAAATGTCTGATAAAGTAACAGCAGCGTTGACGGGTTATGGAATTTGGGGTGTAGAATTCTTCATTTCTGGTGATACCGTTTGGTTTTCTGAGCTATCTCCGCGTCCGCACGATACCGGAATGGTAACGCTTATCGGTTCTCAGAATTTCTCAGAATTTGAATTACATGCCAGAGCTGTTCTCGGATTGCCAATACCAGAAATAACGTTAGAAAGAGTGGCTGCAAGTGCTGTTGTTTTAGCAAGCGATTCGAATGCAAATCAACCTGTTATTACAGGATTGGAAGAAGCCTGTAAAATACCCCAGACGGATTTTAGGATTTTCGGTAAACCATCTACCAGAAAGTATAGAAGAATGGGAGTGGGGCTTGCTTACGAAAACCTGAATGGCTCAACCGATAATGTTCGGAAAGTGGCTAAGGTGGTGGCGGATTGTATTAAGGTGGGGTAGAGGTTCATGAGGTGTAAGCAAAATAGTCTATCCAGCTAATAATTTCCTTAACGAGTAAATGCACTAAAGTGGATGGATTTGCTTCAATGGGGTTTGTGTTTTGAAAGTGGTGCTCTAAATCCTCTGCGCGCTTAATGGCCATTTCTTGATTACCACCGTCAAACACGGCTTCAATCGTTCGTTTGTCTATTGTGCCGTGATCATACTCGTAATCTGAGTATTTCTCAATTTTTTGAAATTCAGCTTTAAGAAGTTCATAAACATCACTTCGAGGTAAGGGTTTTTCTTTGTCTACATCTGAAAAGTGTAGAAGAAGCCATAACTCAAATACCTCATTACTCAAGGCAACCTTGAACTTTTCCTTTTCGGCTATTGAGAAAGCGTCTTCGAAATTTTGAATTTTGGTTGTATTCTCATCGGCATTATCCTTGTCGAAAACCACCCATACGCAATCAACCTCTTTTTTGGCTTCTATTGCGAGTTTATCTCGTTCTTCAATGGCCTTATTTACAACTCCTTTTGGGTCTCTGCCAGTTCCAACTGGCTTTAGGAATAGGGTTTCTTCTGGAATTCCTGGTTTAAATCTGTTGAAGTAGCACGGTTCTGTTTTTTCATCTTCACAAACAATTAAAAACAAATAATGGTATCTTCTAAGCCTTACTGGTCTTTCTGCTGCCTCTGCTTCAGCAAATCTTGCGACCTTACCCTTCCTCGCCATCGGATACTAAGTTTAAGGAATGAAAATTAGAAAGTATTGGGATGGCTCCATACCGACCTTCGAAGTATCTTTTCTCTTTATCGGTATCGGGTCGTTCCTTAGAGTTGTCCAAATAAACAAAATCAGACAGAGAGTATATTTCTGTCGATTCCCACTTACTTTTCTCAGAGAAATAAATTTGATCTCTTCTGAGTTTTGAATAGGACAGCAAGTTTGTGTCGTGAGTTGCGAAGATTAACTGTGCGTTATTGGGGTTTGTGTCGTTGTTGAGAAATAGATTGATTGTTTCAATCGTCATAATCGGGTGTAATTTCGCTTCGATTTCGTCAATGATAAGGACGCCACCATTTGATAACGCCCACAATATCGGGCCACTCAAATGAAATGCTTTGTTGGTGCCAGCGGATTCTCTTTCTTCAAATTTCCACGTCAAAAATTCCCCAGAATCTTTTCCTTCCCCAGAATAAACCTTATGCTTTGCCATAATGGTGAAGCTTTTGGCTCCACTCAATCGTTTAATCAGTTTAGCTCGTTCGTTTTCATTCAAATAATGAGGTAATTCGGCCGAGTCAAAATCCTTGGTGTCGATATCTATTTCCACTAAATCGAGACCAAGTTTTGTCATGTAGTCATTTATTTTTTCCTGATACTTTTTATCTTCCCACAAAGTGACGGTATTGATGGTTTCTGTATTCAGACCATCAATCATTTGAAAGTGCTTGAACCAACGAAATATCTTCTTCGCTTCTTCAATATTGAACATGTCACAAGTGGAAAGGAAAAGGGCATTTGGCCTGGTTGCCTCGATGGCCGTGTCAATAAGTTTACTGGGCCCCTTAAAAGCTGATGATGTGTCAATGACATCTTCGTGCCTCAGAAAAACATCGACCTCTCTTCCTACTGACTTCCTATAAAGCCACTCAGAAACCACTTTAGTTTCAAAAAACTTGAGCCCGTACCTGTATCTAATCGAATCTATAATGAATATTACTTCAAACGTTGTAGGTTTTTTTTCCCATCCTTTCCTAAGTAGAAACGGGTCATATGGTAATTTCGATGTCGAAGAAGATCGTGCAGATAGATGAATTAATTTGTCAAGTAAGCTCATAGAAAGAAGTAGATTACTCTTTCCGCTTGCGTTTGAGCCGTAAATGGCAATTGCGTTTAAAGCATTGTATTTTCCTTTCGACAAAATGTTTGTCGTAGAATCTCCTTTCTTATTATCAGGGATTAGACTTAAAGTTTGTTCATCTCCGATTGACCGGTAGTTCGACACTTTAAAAGACATCAACATGATTCGTTATGTAAGTTTTTCGCGAATATAAACAAGTTGGAGTTGTTTTCGCACTAAGATGTATATGGTTTTAGTTTGGTTTGATGAAATGCCGAAGCAATGGATGCTGCATAGTCACAAGTTCGGATATGTTCCACTTAAAAAACATCCCAATCGCCAAGCGTAAGTAGCCATTTTTGTTCTTGGACGAGCCCCGTTTCGTCTGCTTTGCAAGAAGTTCTTGCGAGTAAGTTCAATACTCGAGGATTCACTTTTTCAGGAATCTGGTAGAAGCCAATTTTCTTAAAAGAGATTAGGGAAGGAGCAACGCCAGAAACGAACAGCAGATTGAATTGTGAGCCAATGAGTTCGGGTTTCTTTCGAACCTGATTTACGAGGTAAAGAAATGCATTTTCATTCCCATTGGCGAATGCAAAATCCATAATCAGTAACGATGGATTACCCAACATTTCGTCTTCTTTCACTACCAAAACAGCCGTCAACTTTCCAGCTTCTCTAACCGTAAGAATATGATGCTTTCCTCTAACGGATTTCAAATAGCGCCAATCGAGCCAAGTTTTGTCTCTTATAAGATGGTTCTCGAATTGCTGATTGTATTCGGAAAATACCCCTTCAACTTCATCGGTTATTTCCGTGATTGGTTTTATCTCCGCCTTCGCCAACTTTGGATTAGTTGCAAGAAGATTGACCAATCCATCTACCATCCATCCAGCAACTTTCTCCAAACCAAGAAGCCTGATTTTACTTCCGATAATTCCGCCAGAATTAACGGGTCGTATGTAAGCAGGAACTCGACTCACCTGCTTAAAGTTGTTGTATTTCAAGAATGTACGAATGCTCTTGTCGTTCGGAAATGTGTAGATAAGATCTACATCAGAATCATCCAAATCTTTATTGGCAAACTCAGCCAATTGACGAAAAAGCCCGATGCCACGGTAGTTTGGGTTTACCGCTACATCCTGAATATTGCCAATCAGTTTTTCTTCTCCAGCAATAGAGCATTTGTAAATGGGAACATGATAGTATCCTATGATTCTGTCTGCATCCCAAGCGGCATAGACATAGCTTTTTCCCGTTGGCAAATGCTTGTATTGCCAATCCCAATATGCTTGGTTGTAAATCTCAACGTTATGAGCACCAACCTCGGTCAGAATGTTGTGAATTTCCTTTAGCAGCTGTGCTTGCTGCTCAGGTTCAATCCTTGAGAATCTCAATGCTATACTCATTGACTTCTCTTTGTTCTTTGTATTGTTTTACCACGTTGCTCACTGTGTCAAACTTGAATTGTCCAAGCAGCTTATCCGTAAACGGAATGGTCTTACTTAAACGTGTGTAATGCGTTATTTTGGCTTTGCGTTCCATATCAACCACTGGGTGATGTGGGTCGTATTCCCAAGGGTGGATGTAGAACATATTCACTTTACCAGCTTTAGCTCGCTGTTTCAGTCCATTGCTTGTAAGCATGTACGGGAATAAACGAAAATATGCACCACCAATACCCAAGTTCTTAGTCAGCAATTTGAATGTAGAAACAGGAAATTCGGTTAGCCCATTTTCCTTGATGGTAAAGATTTCATCGGGCGTGGTAGAAATACCGTATCGCCATGTTTTTACGGGCGAAATGGAACAATCAATCTTGTATCCTTCTTCCTTTAAAATATCTAACGCCCATAACGACTTATTTGTGACAGAGAAGAATGGTGCACGATAGGAACTCACCTCAGTTCCCGAAATATCTTCTAATAGCTTTTTTGTTTTGCTAATGTCTTCTTTGAAAGTTGCTGGGGTTAGGTCGTAAACCTTATCGTGCGCATATCCGTGCGAGGCCATTTCGTGTCCAGCATCCGAAATCTGTTTGATAAGTTCGGGATATTTCTCGCCAATCCAACCTAACGTGAAAAACGTTGCTTTTGTATTGTGCTTGTCTAGCAATTCAAGTAATGGATCTACTCCCTTTCTTATTCGGTCGGAGTGTTTGCTCCAAGATTCAAAGGGAAGCTCAATTCCTTGATACCAATCTTCTAAATCTACGCTGAATGCATTCATGTGGGAAAGTTATAGAATTACTCAGTTAAACCACCTCGTTTAGCATTCGAGTTAAGTTAGATTTGTGTCTACCCCAATGCATAATATCAAAACAAAAATCCCTGGACTTGCTGCCGCAATGGTGTTAGCTGGTTTGGCGGTTAGTGTTTCAGCTTTTGTACCGTGGTTTGGTTCCATCATGCTTGCTCTGGTGCTTGGTCTTGTTGCTGGGAATACGTTTTTGAAATCTGATAATTTACAACCAGGATTAAGGTTTTCCGAGAAAATAGTTTTGGAGGTATCCATCGTCTTGTTGGGGTTTGGGTTCGAGGCTAACAGTTTGGTGAGGCTCGATTTTACATTGATTGTATTCATATTAGCCAGTATAATTCTAGTGCTTGGAATTACAGTAGGACTTGGAAAGATGTTGGGGTTAAGTACTCGGCTAAGTGTGCTTTTAGGTGCCGGAAGCGCTATATGTGGTTCTGCGGCAATTGGTGCTACTGCTCCAATTATTCGCGCTAGCGATGAAGAAGTCGGCCTGTCTATGGGCGTAGTAAACTTACTCGGAGTGGTAGGGTTAGCTGTGCTTCCAGCCATTACGGTATTGCTGCACTTTACTGATTTTGAATCTGCCATTTTGTTAGGAGGTACGTTGCAATCAATCGGTCATGTGGCAGCATCTGGGTTTGCTATGAATGAGCTTGTGGGAGAGTGGGCAATGGTGGTAAAAATGAGCCGAGTAGTCTTTCTGATTCCGTTGTTGATTGTTCTATTCTTCGCAGGAAAGCGTGCTGGAAATAAGGACAAAGTCAAGTTTCCGCTTTTTATCTTCTTTTTCGCAGGAGCAGTTTATCTCGCACAGTTTGATTTCTTTCCAAACCAACTCTCAGATAAATTGGCTTCTCTTGGGAGCTTTCTCATGGCTGTTGCCATGGCTGCTATTGGAGTAGGTATTCGAATAAAACCGTTGCTAAAAATTAGTACAAAAGGAATTGCGCTTGGTACAATTGTCTTTGTAATTCAGATTTTGATGTTTGTGGGGTTTGTTTTGATTTAGATTCGATTAATCAATCCTCAACCTAAATCCAACACCATGTATGTTCTCAATTTTAATACTCTCATCAGCTTTGAGGTATTTGCGAAGTTTTGAGATGAATACATCCAAACTTCTTCCCGTAAAGTAGTCGGTATTGCCCCAAACCGTGCTCAGAATTAGCTCACGCTTAACGGTTTCGTTCTCGTTTTGGCAGAAGAGTTTGAGCACATCAGCTTCCTTTTGGGTTAGGTGTTTCTCTTGGCCATTTAGAGAGAGAATCAGGTTATTTGGCGAGAAAATGAATTTGCCAATGGTGTATTCATTCTTGGCAGCAGCTAGTTGATTATTAGCATAGCATCTGTTTAAAACTGCTTTCACACGTAAGAGGAATTCCTGATTACTGAATGGCTTGGAGATGTAATCATCTGCACCGGCCTGAAAGCCTTTAATCCGATCGGTTTCCATGCCACGTGCAGTAAGGAAAATGATTGGAGACTGGGCATTTTTCTGCTTAATCTCTTTACCAAGCGCATAGCCGTCTTTTTTTGGAAGCATGATGTCTAAAACGGAAAGATGAGGCTGAAAGTCATCGAATGCCTTACCTCCGGCTTCACCGTCTTTTTCCCATTGAACGGTATAGCTTTCCATTTCAAGTAAATCTCTTACAACAAAGCCGAGATTTTCATCATCTTCAACCAAAAGAATTCTGTACATGTTTGCTGTGCTCATTTCAAATAAGGAAAAAAGATACTAAAGGTGCTTCCTGACGAATCGCTATAAACATCAACCGTTCCGTGATGCGCCCTAACCAACGATTTTACGTAGTAGAGACCGAGCCCAAACCCCTTTACATTATGTACGTTACCAGTGGGAACACGGTAAAATTTCTCAAACACTTGTTTTTTCTGAACGGCATTGATTCCGATTCCATTGTCCTTTACAGAAATGGTGATTCCGTTTTTAGAATCGATTGTTGTAATAAGTATGTGTGGGTTTTTGGAGCAGTATTTAATGGCGTTGTCGAGCAGATTTCGAATGATGTTGGTAAAATGCAACTCATCAACTTTCAATTCATGTTTTCTAGCATCCAACTGTAGTTTGAGTTCTCCTTTCCGTTCATCCAGTAGAATCTGCACGCTAGCAGAAGCCTTTTTAATCAACTTATGAATGTCGTTCTGAACAAGATTTAGGTCAATCTCATTTGTATCGAACTGTGCCATTTGTAGCACCTTCTCAACCTGCAGTTTGAGCCGACTACTTTCGTCTGCAATCATCTGGTAATAACGGCCACGTTTTTCAGGGGCATTGTCCAAGCTTCCTGAAAGCAACAATTCTGAAGAAGCGGTGATTGTTGAGATAGGAGTTTTGAATTCGTGAGTCATATTATTGATGAAATCGTTCTTGATTTCAGACAAACGTTTCTGTTTCAATATTACCCAAAGTGTGTACCCGAAGAAGATTATCACTACAAGAAGAATACTGGAACTAAACAACCAAATGCTCATTTGTCCAATTAAATAACTGCTTTTCTCTGGAAAATAAATGGCGAAGTAGTGGCTGTCACGATTCCATTTTGGAATAATGGGTCGCTCCGTGTCCTTAATTGGTTCGTTGGCCAATGTTACCGCACCTCCATACACCAAACTATCCGTAAAGCAATCGTAAATGCTGTATTCAAAATTGGTTTTTAGGTTTCTAGATCTGAACTCATTTTCCAATAAACTTTCAAGCAAATAAGGGTGAAGTGTATCGTTGGTACTAACAATAAAATAGTTGGAAGCCAGCTGCCATACCGGAGGGACATCGGAAGAGTCTTTATTCAGTAGCATAATTTCTTGGGCTACAGAACGTAAAGCAATATTTACGCGGTCGTTAAATTCCCTGTCTCGTAGGTCAAACGCCTTGTCCATCCAATAAAGCTGTGTGGCAAACAGTCCTACAATGGAAATGGTTGCCAACGCAATAACGATTCTGATGGTACGTCTAGTCATGAATCACGAAAGTAGTGAGAGAACTTACTTAGAATCTTAATGAAGTGTTAAACCCAGATTATGCAGTAGAACTTCGTGATGAGGGTTGAAACTACAATAAAATCAAGTGTTTTACGGATTCCAGCATAGCACCGCTATGGTGAAATCATAAAATACAGCCAAGCGTTTGATTTTGCAGTAGTTTCAAGACGTAATAGATTTTCTATTGCATAATCTTGGTTTAACTGACTTTTAAGAGAGCATCCTCTTTCAGTCAGTTAGTAAAGTCTGAACTGGATTAGGTCGGTACCGGCCAATAATGAGACCGCCTCGGCTTGTTTGCTCAGTCAATTTGGGACTGTATCGCATATCAAGAGTCAGGCTAATCATTCCTGAATCAATTTGGCTCAACGCCAGCGAGTCGAACGTAATGGTTGTGGCTCCCAAAGTGTCAACACTAAAAATGCGCGTATCGGTTGCTCCAGTGCCATCAATGGTAAGCGAAACACTTTCGTTGGAATCTAGTGGTAATCCTGCCCACATGAAACTTGTTATCGAATCGTTGAAGTGAAGACTGTCTAGGGGGCTTTGGAAGCTAATATCACGAAGTTCAATTTCGTTTGTAAACCAATTCCCGTCCAAGTCAACCCAGTTGAAACTTGCTGTTGATTTTAGCCCAATGAACTCATTTCTGTAGTAAGCACTGCTCTCAATCCATTCCATGTCAGTACCATCAACCGTTATTGTGCTTGGGTCTGTGAGAAGCAGTTTTGTTCCACTTTCGTTACTAAAACGAAAAGTTGCCGTGGCGTAAGTTTTGTTTTCTGATTCAGAATAGAAAAGTTCATAATACGTCCAGATTTTATCCTGATCCACATTCTTAGAAACTTCCTTTTTGCAACTCGAAACAACGATAGTTAGTATTGCTAGAAATAGTCCGACTCGCTTCAATTCAACGTTCTTTTAAAGTTAATTTTAAACAACTTCTTGGGAAGAAATCAATTCTGCCTTGCAAAGTCGTGATTTTTTGTCGGCTACGAAATTTCGTGCCATTGATTCCAGGGCAAACGCATTAAGAAGTTCCCTGCATAAGGTAAAAAGCAACATAACCAACTACTAACGAGCGACCCAGCCAGTCAGTTCGAGTGATTGGAGGCACGACAACCGTATCGAGAACCCAATAAATCGAACCCTCGCTGTAATGCCAATTGCACTTCAAAATGTGCTATAAAGAATTTGAATTATTTTTTTGCTCCGATGATTTAAAAAATTCAGGCACCCCGATAGCTATCGGGGCGGCTTTTAAAGAAATCGGGGTGAAAAAGAAACGAATTATACGGGGTATTTTGAAGTTCAATTGGCATAATAATCTCATTGTAAAAACTTAATGTGTTTGCCCTGCCGTTGATTCCTTCTGTGCGAAGATGTATGTATATGTATTACAGAATACATTCAGCCCGAAATTGCAATCATTTTTTTGAGATGCGCCTTTTGAAATGCTACTTTCAGCATCAAATAGACCAAACCAGTAATATCTATGAAGCTACTTCAACTCTCCATTTTAACCGTCATTGCTTGCTGTACAACCGCAAATCAGAGCATGGCACAACTTTCTTTTACTAACCAGGTTTCTCAGCTCACAGACCCAACACATTATAGTGGATTAACCGTTGCCGTGAATGATGTAAATAATGATGGGTTAGACGACATTGTCATTCTTGATAATGCTAGAGATCTAAAAATTGAGTTTCAAGGGTTAGACGGTGTTTGGACTTCGCTTGATACAGGTGAGGAAATGGATGGCGGAAACGCTTGGGGAATAGCGGTTGGTGATGTTACAAATAACGGGCAGAGCGATGTGCTTTCGGGTACTAGCTCTGGTAGTCCTGATTATGCCAAGGCAAACACAAATGGCACTGTTTACACTATTTCAGAGTTACCGAGTTATTCGCTTTTTACACAATGCGTAAACTTAGCTGATATGGATGCAGATGGGGATCTTGACTTTTTCTCGTGCAATGATGTAGGCCCAAGCGGAATATGGGAAAATGATGGAAATGGCGATTTCTCGTATTCGGGAGATAATATTATTCCGATGACCCCAACACCTAATGTAGATTGGCCAGACTGGGACGGTTCCGGAAATTATGGCTCAACATTTACTGACTATGATCTTGATGGCGACTTAGATTTTTATATTACTCATTGCCGACAAATTACCACTACATCGGATAACCCGAAATTGATAAATCAGATGTTTATCAATGATGGAAACGGAAACTATGCGGAGGATTTTACAAATGTCAACCAATTGAGAATTGGTGCCCAATCTTGGACTACAGACTTTCAGGATTTTGATAACGATGGAGACTTTGATGCTTTTATCACCAACCACAATGTAGATAATATGCTGCTAGAAAATGTGAATGGCGTATTCACGGATATTTTTCCTTCTAGCGGTCTGGATATGGCTGTTTCAACACCAATTCAAGGCTTAATGCGAGATTTTGATAACGACATGTATGTTGATGTTATCGTTACCGGATCTGGCCAAACTACATACGCATTGTACCATAATAATGGAGATAAAACCTTTACTAGAATGGATGGTGTTTTGGGGAATAACGGACTTTACAGTTTAGCCACGGGCGATATGAACCATGATGGTTTCTTAGATATATACGGGAGTTATGCCACTATTTACACAAACCCCTCCAACACACCCGATGCAGTTTGGATAAACGATGGAAATGATAACAATTGGCTAGCGGTCGATTTGGAAGGAACCATTTCTAATAGAAGCGCTATAGGAGCAGTTGTTAGAATGTACGGCTCGTGGGGAATGCAAGTGCGCGAAGTACGTTCTGGAGAGAGTTATGGTATTTGTAATTCCCTTACGTCTTATTTCGGGTTGGCTCAAAACACCGATATCGATAGCGTTGTTGTCGATTGGCCTTCATCAGGAATCCACCAAGTAGTTGAAAATCCATCGCCAAACCAATTTCTTACAATTATTGAGAATGAATGTGTGGCGCCAGAAGCCTTTATTACCTCAAATGGCCCAACGGTTCTTTGTTTTGGTCAAACATTGGATTTAATGGCTCCCACAGGAACCAATTTCGCTTACGAGTGGTCTACAGGAGAACAAACACAACAGGTTACAATTTCTTCTACAGGAACATACATGGTGCGAGTTACCGATACAGATGCCGGTTCAGCATGTTCTGCTGTTTCTGCAGCCATCGAGGTGGAGGTTTCGCCAGACGAAACACCGGATATTACCGTTGTTGGAGAACTTACGTTTTGTGAAGGAGAAAGCGTTGCCCTGACTTCATCTATTGCTTCGGCTTACGAATGGTCAACAGGAGCAACAGACCAGCAGTTGAATGTGACAGAAGGCGGGTCTTATTCTGTTACTATAACTGGGGTGTGTGATGATTTTACTTCTGACCCAATTGTTGTAACTATGCTAGATGCTCCGGCACCAACCGCAAACGATGTTCAAATTCCAATTGCCGGAAGCGCGGATTTAAATGCTACCGGCCTTGGTACAGAATTTAATTGGTATGACACAGAACTTTCCACTCAACCAATTGGAACAGGTGCCAATTATACCGCTCCGTCAGTTACCGTAAATCCAACTTCATTTTGGGTTGAAGAAGTAAACACGTATGGTGGAGGTAATTACGTTGGTTCCAAATCAGACACAACTTCGGCAGGTGGCGCGTATCATAATTCAACCGGTTTCTATCTGATTTTTGATGTGTTGGAAAACATGACATTGAAATCCGTAAAAGTGAATGCTGATGGGGCAAGAGACCGAACTGTTTATGTTGAAGACGAAAACGGTACAACCATTCATTCTCAGCTATTCACCATTCCTGATGGGGAGTCGCGTATTGATTTTACCAATTGGACGTTTACTCCGGGTACTGGTTATCGTTTAAGAGTTCTGGAATCTGGTCATGGATTCTGGAGAGACAACAACGACTTGTATGTTAATTTCCCGTATGATATTAATGGTATAGTAACAGTTACTGGCGCCAACACAGGAAGCCCAACCTATTACTATTATTACTACGATTGGGAGGTAGAACCCGCAGCAACTGTCTGCATTAGCGAACGAACCGAGGTGATTGTAACAATAGGAACAGTTGGTGTAAACGAGGGCGAATTAAGTCGGGTGGAGGTTTATCCAAATCCTTCCACAGACTACTTCAATGTTCTTATTCCAGGCTCAATTGAAGGGAAAGTAAGACTGGAATTAATGGATGCACTTGGCAATTTGATTCTGTCTAAAAACCTAGTTTCAGGCGTTTCTCAAATTGATGCTTCATCTTTAGCTAGTGGTATTTATATGCTTGAGTTGAGTTCAGATAACGGAAGAAGCTTGACGAAAATTTCAGTACAATAATCGGGGTTCGTAGCAACTCATTTTCAGGCACTTTAATTACTTGTTAATTACTGGTTTTAGCATCGGTTAATTGCAGCCGCACATCCATTAGCTTTGCGCAAAATTGAAGCACATGGACGCGCATTTATCAGAACGAATTAAGAAACTTAGCGAATCTCAGACCATTGCAATGGCGCGAAGAAGTCGCGAATTGCAGGCAGAAGGAATTGACGTGATTTCGTTAAGCCTGGGAGAACCGGACATGAATGTGCCAGAGCACGTAAAGGAAGCCGCCAAACGCGCCATTGATGAGAATTGGAGTCATTATCCGCCAGTTGCTGGTTATCCAGAATTGAGAAAGGCTATTTCCGACAAGTTTAAAAGGCAGAATAATCTCGATTATTCGCCAGAGCAGATTCTTGTTTCTACAGGAGCCAAGCAATCCTTGGCCAATGTTATTCTTTGCCTAGTTAATCCTGGTGATGAAGTGATAATTCTCGCACCATATTGGGTTAGTTACCTAGAGTTGGTAAAATTGGCTGGAGGAAAAGCCAAGTTCGTTACCGCAGGTATAGAAACTGATTTTAAATCTTCAGCTTCAGAATTGGATGAGGCGATAAATGAAGACACCAAACTCATCATTTTTAGTTCTCCGAGTAATCCTACAGGAACGTATTACACCAAAGATGAACTAGCAGGTTTTGCTTCGGTTATCTCTAAGTACCCGAATGTATTTGCCATTTCTGATGAGATTTATGAACACATCAACTTTAGTGGAAAGCACGAGAGTCTAGCACAGTTTCCAGAAGTGTACAATCAAGTGATTACAGTTAATGGTGTTTCTAAGGCGTATGCCATGACAGGGTATCGTATCGGATACATTGGCGCACCACTTTGGATTACCAAGGCGTGCGACAAAATGCAAGGACAGATTACTTCTGGTGCCAATTCCATCGCGCAGCGTGCCAGTATTGAAGCATTAAATACAAATGAGGAATGGCTATCTGAAATGCGTTCCATTTTCGTCAGAAGAAGAGAACTGGTTACCGATCTCTTTTCAAACATTGAAGGATTTAAAACCAATATGCCAGGTGGAGCTTTCTATCTTTTTCCAGAAGTAAGTGCGCTTTTTGGGCACTCGTTTAACGGACAGGAAGTGAATGACTCCCACGATTTGTGCATGTTCTTTATGAACGAATGCCATGTAGCAATGGTGCCAGGTGAGGCATTTGGCGCACCAGGTTATGTGCGGATGTCGTACGCAACTTCCGAAGCTAATCTCAAGGAAGCTGCCAGAAGAATTAAAATTGGAGTAGAGAAGTTGCTTCATCATTGACGCTAGTGTTAACTTATACTTTTTGAGTTTTTATTTCGCTGGCAGGTGGTAAATTGACCTCATGCGATTCATATGTTTATGGTTTTTGTTGAGTCTAACAATACTCAGTTGCAAAAAGTATGATGTTCATGATGAAGACATCAACGGAATTGCGCTAAATTTAGGAACCGAACCAGCTTATTTATCACCACGGCCTTATCTTTATTATGATAGCGGTGAATGGAGTAGCAACCAACAACCACATTTAGACAGCGATAGTATTCCTGGAAATCGCTCATACTACGGAAAGTTGTACCTATGGAATTATCCAGGTGGCCCTTCTGGAGGAGGCAGACAATTACGTTCAGCATTTATAGAGCTAGGAGCAACACATCAAGTGTTTTATGAGGTGAGCGATTCATTGGATCTTTCTATAACATACCGAGACCTTGATTGTAATGGGTTTCCCATAGGGTTTGAAACTATGATTGTTGCGGGGAGCCCTTCATCTGGTACTCTCAGAATAACACTTATGCACAACCCTGATAAGAACGGTCTTGATGTAACAAGTGGTAACATATCTGCCGCAGATGGAAGCGTTGACTATACTTACACCTTTAATGTTGCTGTTAAGTAACCCAAATGAAACACCTTTTCTCCGTTTTCCTTTTTTCTCCACTACAGCATTTGCCCAAGGTCCGTGCGATGCGCTCAATTTGGTATCTGTCGGTTACAGCCCGTTTACAGATACAGTAATCGTTGTTTCTGTAGAAAACAACAACAACACGGAGATTTTCGATTATCCAGGATTTGTGCTTATTGACAGTAATGGCGATACAGTTGCACAGGAAATTGTCAATTATACTTCAAAATGTGCTATAAAGAATTTGAATTATTTTTTGCTCCGATGATTTAAAAAATTCAGGCACCCCGATAGCTATCGGGGCGGCTTTTAAAGAAATCGGGGTGAAAAAGAAACGAATTATATGGGGTATTTTGAAATATAATTGGTATAAAACCTGCTTTGAAATGCAGAAAATCCTTTTCACATCGATTATCAATTGTTTTGAAAAGACTTCCCCTTTCACCAACCACCCAACATCCAAGCTCAAATCATACTGATTTAAAAGTTTTTTCAGGTCGAGTGTAAGGAACTTTAAAAGCCTTCGACCATCATGGTGTAAATCACAAAAAACAATACATCATGAAAACAATTGCAAGTTTACTAATGGCCGCAGTCCTCATACCTGCACTAAGCGCTTTCGGACCAGTTGATGCACCTTCTTGGAAGATAGATGCAAGTCACAGTTCTGTTTCATTTTCGGTTAACCACTTTCTCGTTCCGGTAGATGGTCGATTCAACAATTTCGAAGGAGAAGTCAAACTCGCCAAAGACAATCTATTAAATAGCTCTGCCAGCTTCTCCATCGATGTGGCAAGCGTTGACACAAGGGACGAAAAGCGAAACAAGCATCTTCAAAGCGGTAGTTTTTTCGATGCCAAGAAATTTCCAAAAATGACATTTGTTTCATCCAAATTTGAAGACAAAGGCAATGGCGAACTGGTAGTTCACGGAAAACTCACCATTAAGGATATGACTAAGGATGTCACCATTCCGTTCAAGATTTTGGGGGAAATGCAACACCCAATGAAAAAGGGCATGTTGGTTTCTGGCATTCAACTTGAAACCACAATCAACAGAAACGATTATGGAGTTGGATCTGGAAGCTGGGCAGCAACAGCCGTGGTTGGAGATGAGGTAGATATTAAAGTGACACTAGAATTGACCCGTAACTCATAAGATTTGGTTAAGGTTGGCTGAGAGGGTCGCTGTTCCTTTGGTTCAGCGGCCCTTGTCTTTCAGACGGCAATCAGCCAATTTTCAAACACATACTTTCACACAAAATGGACATACAAGCATACATTAGAGCCGAAGCACAAATTCACCTTGCCTCGCAAATAATTTCCCTCACAGGTAAAAACCTAGTTGAGAAACAAGCAGATGACAGTCACACTACGGCAATATGGAATGCCGAGAAACAACGCATTATCGGTCGCGATTTCGTTCTAAACGGAAATACCTATGCTGTTTTTGTTGACCCAGTTGGATTTGCAATTGATCTTCTAAAAAACGGTTCAGAAACGGAGCGTATTTCTCTCGATGGACTGACTTACATACAAACCGTGGAGTCATGGAAAAATTGGCTTCCAGATGCGGGGTTTCAAGTTGAACTAGACCTCAATCTTCATTACGAATTACCGAGTAGTGACTTGTATAAGTTCGATGCCTTCAGTAAACCAAGCAGTGATATTCTAGCACTTTGGGCGAAGAATAGAACCATCGCAAATTCAGTTTTCGAAAATCTGACCAAATCGGTTGAAGCTCCATCCGACATCAACATTTGGCCACACCACTTTGATACTGGAACATATTACGAGCTGCATAAAACGGATGGCACAACAGACCGTTCAATCGGTGCCGGGTTTAATCCAGCAGACGGAATGGTTGACGAGCCTTATTTCTACATCTACGGTTGGTACAAAGACAACGAGATTGATTATTCTGACAAACCAGCACTGGAAAACGGAAAATGGATTGTTGATGATTGGAAAGGTGCTGTACTTCCTATCACTGAGGTGAAAGACCAATCAACAGCGGATGACTTCTACAAAAACACATCATTTTTTTTAAAAGAGAAATTAAAATGAACCGAAAAGCCGCAAAGAGTTTCGCAAAGGGAACAAAGAAACTTTGCGCCCTCCGCGAAGCCTTAGCGAACTCTGCGGTTAAAAGAAAACTAAAATGAAAGCAACATGGAATGGCCAGGTTTTGGCCGAAAGCGACAAAACAGTTATCATTGAGAACAACCACTATTTCCCAGCAGATTCGGTGAAGATGGAGTACTTCAAACCATCAGAATACCACACGGTTTGTCCTTGGAGAGGAACAGCTTCCTACGACTCAATTGAAGTAAATGGGGAAACGAATACTGATGCTGCGTGGCACTACCCAGAAACAAAATCTGGCGCAAAAGTGATTGAAGGCTATTTCGCTTTTTGGAAAGGCGTTGAGATTAGCGAATGAAAAGATAAATCGCGAAGTCGCAAAGAGAAATCCCCTTAGAACACTGAGAAAAACTTTGCGACCTCTGCGAAACCTCCGCGCCTTTGCGGTTAAAAAAATTGAAACACTCAAAACGAAATAAACGTGAACCGCGAAGTCGCAAAGAGAAACCCCCTTAGAACACTGAGAAAAACTTTGCGACCTCTGC
>Ga0316208_1000917_pt1 | contig 31156 bp, 31 predicted proteins | sample 3monopyrite_MG_FD_204944 | JGI IMG/M metagenome (GOLD analysis project Ga0316208, IMG submission 204944) | Microbial mat bacterial communities from mineral coupon in-situ incubated in ocean water Damariscotta River, Maine, United States -... | ecosystem: Environmental > Aquatic > Marine >... | reverse complement strand
CCTCTCTGGCAGCATCTGCGCATGATCGCCCCGCCGTCTCCGAAAGACCGCGCAAGAGCACGCGCGGAACGACGGCGGAACCGAAGAGACCCAGCACGGCCCTAACCGGTATCCCTGACCCAACTCGACCGTGAGGATTCCATGCGAACGAAACGACTCTCGATTCCGATCATCGCCGCCACCGCCCTCCTGGCGATCAGCTTCCTCACTTCTTGTGCGGCGACGGTTGAGCCGACGATCACCCAATTTCCCACCGCCGAACTCAAGAGCGACGCGCCGATCTACGTCATCGCGAATCGCCAGCGCCCCCGAGTCGTACGCGCCCTCCGAGAGGCCGGCCTCAACGTCACGAACCGCGTCACTAACGACAGCTACTCCCTGCGCGTGCTGATCGGCCGCCCCCGCATCACTCAATCCTGTGGCCCGAAGACCAATATCGTCTACATCCTGAACGCCTTCGGCCAGCGACTCTTCGTATTGAAGTCCCGTGGCTACTCAGGAGACTGCGAGCCCAACATGCTCGACGACATGAGCCGGGTATTGGCGCAGCAGTTCAGGGAATGATCGACAGGCCGCGCGCGATCACGCCTCGCTCGTTTCGCTGATCGACGCTCGCAACGCGCCGTAGAGCATGTAGGCCAGGCCCGGGACCATCCAAAGGACATCTCTCAATCGGACCGCGAGGCCCACGGCGAATCCGATTTCCGTCGGGTAGCCGAGAATCCCGAAGATCCAGATCTGCGCTCCTTCAAGGACACCGACTCCTGCCGGAATCGGCAGCGTATGCGCCGCACCCGTCGCAAAGATCGCTGCCACGACGGCGATCAGATCGTGGGGAAGGCCGAACGCCACGAGCAGCGCCCAGAACTCTGCGATCACGAGCACGTTCGCAATCAGGCCTACACCGAATGCGCCCGCCAAGCGCGGACGCTGATCGAGGAGCCTCACGGCAGCCGCCTCTGCATCCTCGATCAGGTCAATGCGAAAGGAGCGGCGGGAGGACGGGTCGGACACGATGCGTCGGACGAGTTCGCTCACGATCCCCCGGCCCCGCAAGAGCGCCCGGGAGGCGACGACGACGAGTACGACGAAGATCACGATGCCGATCACAATCGTGATCAGGGCGCGATCGAGTTCGGGGACACCGTGCTGGAGCAGCAGCAGCGCGAAGAGCACGCTGAATGGCGCCGAGGAGAGGGTCTCGAGGGTTCGGTCCGCGGCGACGCTGGCCACCGATTCCGCCGCCGGGACGCCCTGCTTCGTCGCCAACCATGCGCGCAGCGGATCCCCGCCGAGCTTCCCACTCGGAATCAGGACCGCCAAGCTATGCCCCGCGCTCCGAATCAGCGTCAGCATCGCGAGCGACGAAGAGGGAACCAGCCCCCGAATCAGAAAGCCCCAGCGCCAGGAGAGGCAGAGAATCGTCGCCGATAGAGCTGCGAGAAAGAACAGCAATCCGCCGGCCGATGTCGACTGGCGCAGTACACCGATGGCGGGCCCACCGAACGCGCTCAACAGATAGAGCAGCAAGGCGCCGCCCAGGATCGAGCCGACCCAAAGCGTGATCTTCGTCTTCACGAGTGAGTGACCGGCCCGGCTCAGCCGGCGGGTGCGTCCAGGGTGTTCGGGGTGGCCGGCTCGTAGCCCGAAATCGGCGTGCCCGAGGCGATGCATTCGTCCAGGATCACTTCGAAGGGCCGCTGGTCGTGGACTTCAAACTGACTGGCTTCGACCTCGAATCGAGCACCGACATCGTCGTAGGGAGCGACGCCGGGGGAACCCGCCGTCAGGACGCCGATCGCGGGAAGCAGACGCTGCTGGATCGGAGGGGCCTCGCGCGTCGAGATCACAACATCCGCTTCGGGGAAGCCGGCCGTGAGGATCGAGACAACGCGCGCGAGTTCATCATCGGTCACACCCTTTTGGTGCTCGGCGCCACTTGCCTTTCGGAGTCGTGGAAGACTGATGTAAACGCGCATCTCCTGCGCGATCAGATGTTCGACATGACCGGCGAGCGCGATCAGCTCAAAGCCGACGTCCTTATTCAAGCCGAGCAACACGCCGGGGTTCGCGGAACGCATCCCCGCCGCCTGAGCCCGATCGAAGTTCGCGAGGCGCCTTTGATAGTCGGCGCGCGGATTGCCTTCGTTCGTTCCCATGAAACGCGCGTAGACCTCGGGGTCGTACGTCTCTTGGAACGTGCACATCGTGACGTGGGGTTCGAACTTCCCGTCTTCGCGACGCGGTACATCCGCGAAGAGCGAATCGTAGTCGGGCTCATCGAGCGACCCGATATTGATCAGCACGTGTTCGAAGCCCTTCTCGAGCGCGTCCGAAAGCGCCTGCTGGGTCTTCCCCATCATCTCGTCACGGGTTTCGCCCTGGCTGTACTCACCGGTCAGCAGCGCCACGCCGCGCATCCCGCGTCGATGTAGAATCTCGAGCTGCGTTCGGCTCGCCGCCTCGTCCGCCGTCTCGCGACGCAGATCGTTGTTGAACCGGCGCATGCCACACATCTTGCATTCGCCGTGACATTCGTTCGTCAGGTAGAGCGGTGAGAAAGTCTCAACGCCATCCACGTGTCCGCGCGCGCAGGCCGCCATCTCGAGCAGCTCATCCGTCGGAACATCGCCTGCGAAAAAGAGCGTCGCGAGTTCTTCGCCGGTGAGGCGTTCACCCTCGCCGAGCCGGCGCGCCAACTCGCGCCCCTCTCCGGCTTCGCTTCGCCTTCTTGCTATTTCGCTCTGGGAATGAATGCGGTCCGCGTCGATCGTGTAGGAACTCATCGTGTCCTTCTGGCCTCCCACACCCGGATCGGGATGGGGCTCGTGCCCTGACGGCGAAAAGAGTAGTCAATCCGTGCGCAAAGCGGGACCTTTTGCCACCGAGAAGCCGCCGAGAACCCGCCAAAAAGCCCGCGGATCAACGTAAGACTTTCAGCCCCCACGCGCTTGACGTTTCATCTCTCGACGCAGCTGGAAGGCCCGATACGACCCTCGCAGACTCCGCCCTAGCATTCTTCCCACTTCCGCGAGCGTGGGTGCCGGCCATTCGATCATCCCCTGGCTGACCGAAAGCGTTTGGCGCGCGGGCCCCCGCCAATCGCTCACCAGCACGGGCTTGTAAACGCTCGGGCTGCGGCTGAGGTTCTCAACATCAAGCAAAGCATTCGCTCCGACCCGCTCGACCTCGACGGGGACATCCCCAAGCCGGTCCCGAATCGCGCCCTCCGGATCGCCTCCCGTCTGACTCGTCTCGATCCGCACGAGCAATCGATCCGCGAGAACCACGGTGAAGAACACGCTGCTGTCGACTTCGTTGGCTGCCGCGGCTGCGGCGTCGATGATCTCGTAGGCGTACATCTGAGATCCGGCGAGATCGATCGCATCGCTCGCTCGTCCGAGGACAACAACCGCAGGCCGGGGATCACCGCACGAACACGGTTCGAGCAGGCGCAGCCGGTCCCCCGTATCCAACCGAACGAGGGGGCTGCCTTCGATGCCCAGCGTGGTCACCATGAGGCGTCCGACTTCGCCCGCCTTGATCGGCTCGTCCGAATCGAGCGCCAGGATCTCGCAGTAGGCGAGATCGGTTTCGAGGTGCATCGTGCGCGCCGAACAACTCGTGCCGAGCAGCATCGTTTCCGTCGAGCCATAGAGCTCGACGACCCGCGCGTCCCAGACCCGTTCGATGCGTTCCTGAAGCACGTGGGGCAGCGGTGCTCCGCCCAGAAAGAAGGCGTCGATCGCAAAGTCTTTGGCGGGGTCGAGCCCCTTCGACGTTGCCAGCTGAGCGAGGATGATCGGTTCGAGCGGGAGACCTGCGAGGGTTTGAGTTCCGGTTCGATGCGCCAGATCGAGTGCCCGGGGATAGGGCACGTCCCAATTGATGTTGCCCGCCGGAACGGAAATCCCGTGTCCCTGCTGTGCGACCAATTGCATCAGATGGGCCGGCGCTGCCATGAAGGGGAAGCGGTTCAACAAGATGCGGCCGGGTGCGAAAACATCGGGATGACGACGCGCGATCGCTGCCGCATTGCTCGCGAAGTCATTCGTCGTGAGCCACGTCGAGTTCGGCGGTGCACCACTCGTCCCGGACGTCTCTCCGTAATGACAGATCTCTTCGAGGGGCGCCGCGCGTGTGCCGTGCGCCCCCGCGCCAGCCAGATCCTCCCGGGTCGTCAACGGCAGCGCACGCAGATCGTCAAGGGTCTTCAGCTTCACCCCCGCGAGTCGCTCGCGATAGAGCGCGCTTCGCTGGGCTGTGTCCAGCGTCGTTTGCAGAGCCCGCAATACCGACGCGTCGGCATCGGATTCGGCATTCGGATCGGAGGTCGTTTCGTTCATTGCGGAGAATCCTTTGGCGATCGTCGTCCGCGTTAAGCGGCCAGCCACCGGTCGGGCACGGAAATCACGCTCCCGGCGAGATCGTAACGCTCCAGCGCGGCCCGCCGCCGGGACGCCCCAACTCTAGCGGCACCCGCGACGCCTCCCCTCGAGCGATTGCCGAAAGAAGCGGGAGTCCCGCGCTGATGTAGAGCGGTCCGAAACGCGCATGCTCCTCCGCGAGCGGCCCCTCGGCTTCGAGCGCCAAATCCGAAAGTCGCGCCTGAGCGCCCTCTTCCCGCGGCGACAGAACGAGCGCGTACGCAAGATCTGCGGTGCGCGCGCCAAATTCAAATGGCGACTGCAATCGCTCATCACCGAGCACAACCGCCACATCTTCCTGCGTCTCGTCAATCCGACAGATCGCCTCGAGCAGTGCCGCGCCGAGCAGTTCGCTGCCCCCGGTCAGGGTCGTCGAACCGCACGTGTTAGTCGACGTGATCGAAGCGTAGCCCCCGGCCGTGTTATGAACGGAGTTGTGGAACTGGGTCGGTGAGACCCGCCCTTCTCCGGTCTTCATCATCTTGAGCATCTTGATGGCCGGGGTGTGTTCGCCGTGCGCCGTTCCCCAGACCGTCGCGATCGTCGCGAGTTCCGCCCCTGCCATCCGTACCGCCTGGCTCAGTGCCTCGATCGAGAGCCGAGTGAGCGGCGTGGCTCGACGCCGCAGGGCCCCTTCAAGAACGGCGGCCTCCGGCTTTTCGAGAGCAGGGTCTTCCTTCCCGTCACACCACGCCGACGCAGAGGCAAAGCCAGGCGTGAAGAAACCGATTCCCCTAACGAAGACATCCATCATTCAGCGGCACCGAAAGCAACGCAGACATTGCTCCCCCCAAACGCGAAGGAATTACTGAGCGCCACTCGAAGTTCGCCGTCGACCCGCTCGCGGGGAATCTGCAGGGCGATCTTCGGGTCGACCGGGTCTGCACCCAGGCTCGCGGGAACCCAGCCCTCGGCGAGCGACTGCAGCACGAAAACCGCTTCCGTCGCGCCCGCGGCACCGAGCGTGTGCCCGACGTAGCCCTTGGTTGAGACGACGAGGGGATCCACGCCTTCGCCCAGCGCCGCGCGAATCGCCGTCGCTTCCATCGCGTCATTAAATGGCGTGCCGGTCCCATGGCTATTCACGTAGTCGACGTCGCCCGCCTCGATGCCTGCCTGGGCAAGCGCTGCCTGCATGGCGATCCGAGCCCCCGCGCCCTCGGGATCGGGACGCGTCATGTGATGGGCGTCCGCACTTTCACCGGCGCCGAGCAGCCGGGGGCCCTCTCCCCTTCGCTCGACCAGCGCGAACGCGGCGCCTTCTCCGATATTGATCCCCCGCCGCACTTCGCTGAAGGGACGCGTCGGCTCCGGCGACAGCAAGCCAAGAGACCCGAAACCGCGCAGCGTCATCTGACAGAGACTGTCGGCCCCCCCGACGAGAACGGCATCGACAACCCCCGCATCCAGCCATCGTCGCGCGCTGGCGAAGGCCTTCCCGCTCGATGCGCACGCGTTGGACAGAATCGCGAGGGGTCCCGTCACTTCTGTAAAGACCCGCAGAGCATGCGCGAGCCCGGCTGCAGAACCGCCCTCGAGCACATCGAAAGCAACCGGCAAAGCGCCGGTCTCCGCATGCACGTTCGACGCGTTCTCGATCTCATCCATCGCGGCCGTGCTCGAGCCGACGCAAATCCCCACGCGGCTGGGCCCCCATCGCTCCCGCGCTGCAGCCAGCGGCTCCGCAAGTTCTTCGAGCCCACGACGAACAAACCGGTTATTCCGCGAGTCGATCGAGTCGAGTTCTTCAGGCAGGCGGGGGAGATCGGCGGCCACCGTCCCACATAAGGTCTCAAATGGCGTCCCCGACGGTGGGGGCAACAACGTCGCTCGCCCCTCTCGAAGCGCCTGCATCACCGCGGACGTCGTCGTCCCCAGCCCGTTGACGGCCGACCAGCCGGTGATGGGATAGGGATTTCGCTTCACGATGGGATGGACTCCAACAAGGGTTCGAATAACGGTTCGAAAGACCACGATCGGTGACGATCCGGCTTATTCGGTCGGCCCCAGCAGAACAACGACGGCCTCATACCCGCAGCTCGAATTGCGAACTTCGAAGCTGGCAGCGCCTTCGTGATCGGGCTTCGGAAGATACTCGATCGACACATCCGCTGCATTCCGTTCGTCGCGCTCGGCGTTCGCCGCTCCGGTCGAAAAACGGAACTCCCGGCGGAGCCTCCCGCCCTCCTCGAGCTCCCGTACGGCCTCCCCCTCATGAAAAAAATGTCGCTCTCCGGGTGGCGCGTCGATCCAGACGCCTCGACGGAGCGCGTCGAGCGTCATCGTCGCAAGCGACCGCATCGCGCCTTCCGTCCCCTCACCAAACACGATCGCCTCTGCAGTCTGGGTGAGCGAGAAGAGCCGAGTTCCCCCCGGCGCGAGCCCTACCAGCTGCAGCGGCCCCTCTCTTCGTTCCGCGACCGCATCGAACCCGACATCACGTCCACCCACCTGCATCCGCACCCGAGTGTGAAGCGCCACTTCGCCGTCGAGGGCATCCAGCGAGAGTGGCAGCACTCGACACCGCTCGGACTGAATCGCGAGCATCACATCGAGGCAACCCAGGCTGCCTAACGAGAGCAAGATCAGCGCCGGGATCACGCGACGCCATGCGAAACGCATCACGTCGGCACCTCCTCACGATCCGCGGCCAGCGCCAAAACGATCGGCGAAAGAACCAGTGCGAAGAGCACGCCCAACCCGGTCGTCAGTCCGATCGATTGCAGCACCGGCTGTGCCGACAGCGCTAGAACGCCGAAGACGAAGATCGAGGTCACACAGGAAATGAGCAGACTCGACAGCGTCGCGCCCTGGCGAGCAGCCCGGCCCGATGCGTCTACGGCGAAGATTCCGTAGTCGACCCCCATTCCCAGAATCACGAGCAAGCTCACGGCGGAGGCGACATTGACGGGGATTCCTGCGAGCCCAAACACGCCGAGGGTGCAGAGCGTCGCCAAGCCTGCGGGCAAGAACGCGAGAAGTCCCCGAGCGAAGTTCCGATAACGCACGAACAAGACAAGGAGGACGATCCCCGCCCCCATTGCGACACGTTGGATCGTGGAACGCCGATACCCCTCGTAGAGATCCGCCACGAGCGCCTTCTGGTCGACGTAGTAGGCGCCCTCCAAACCGGCGAAGGCCACCTCCATCGCCTCGCTCGATTCCACGCCGCGCAAGAATGTCACGATCGCGTGGCGTCCTTCCAGTTCCACGTGGGCATCGAGCACTCGCGCTAACGGCGACGCCAATAGATCTTCGCGTGTCAGCGGAGGAAGGGCCGTTTCTTCAAGCGCAGCCCTGAAGTCGCCGAACGCATCCCCCCGAAAGCCCTGCTCCACGAATGCCCGTTCGACCCGATCCGCGAGCGCCCCGTTCATCGCTTCTCGCTCGAACGCGGCCCGATTGGCGCGCTGGAGCGATGCCGGCCAGAGAAACGAATGCAGCGATCCCATCGCCTCGAGCTGGCCTTCGGCGATCAATCCTTCAAGTCGCGCTGCGACATCGGCATTCAGCTCAAGCGCCGTCTCCGCATCTTCGGCCAGTGCAACAACGAAGCGGGTTCCCTCAAAGTCGGCAACCCGCGCCCGAACACGGTCCGCTTCGGCCAGCAGATCCGGATCCGTCGCCATAAGGCTGGACGGATCGTCTTGCCACACCAGCCTTGGGACGCCGATGCCCGCAAGCAGCCCCGCTCCGAGAAGCATCGCGAGTGCCAGGCCGCGTCGAGCAACGAGCCCCTCGACGAGCGCCTCGAACGTCGAGGCGAGGCGAAGCTGCGTTGGGCTCGCCTCGACGGGACGATTCAAGAAGCTCGGTAGCAACAAGAGCGTCATCGCCAACGCGACGAGCACACCCAGTCCGCCGAAGCGCCCCATCCCCGACAGACCCGGAAAGTCGCTGAGTGCGAGCGACGAGAATGCGAGCGTTGTCGTGAGCCCGCTCAGTAACATCGAGCTTCGGATCGAATCGCGCACCTCTCGAATCGAACTTCCGTCCGTCGCCAGTGCGTGGTGATTCATCAGATGAATCGGATAATCGATCGCCACTCCGATCAGCGCGAAGCCAAATCCCAGCGTGATGCCGTGAACCGCCTCGCCCCCTGAAACGGCGACGGCCATCGCCGCCGCGAATCCACCAAGCGGAACGAGAAACGCGATGCCCAACTGCTTGAGCGATCGGAAGACGAGCAGAAAAAGTGCGACGACCACGATCATCGACACGCTTGAGATGAGGTTCACATCGCCGCGAATCGTGCGTTCGGCCGAGACCGCGAATCGATTCACTCCGTTCTGATCGAGCCAGAGCCCACCTCCGTGCCGCTCCGCGATACGGGCGAACTCGGCTTCGATGAACTCGAGGAAGGGCATTTGAACGCGCGAGTCGAAGGGAGAGCTGCGAAGCCCGATCTGAAGGGTCGCGAAGGTCTCGTCCGCTCCTTGCCCGCCGCCGCTGGGCCGACTTGCTTCGATGCGCGCGAGCATCCGCTCTGAGAGTCCAAGAGGATCGGCTCCAAGGGTTCGTGCGACCAGCATCCCGTCCGGTTGGGCGATCCGGACTTTTGCCCGACGCGCACGCTCCGCGAGGGCCTCGTTCGAGGTCCAAGCGGGGATTTCAACGCTCGGATGATTGGAGGCCAGATAGAAGCGACGTTCGAAGTAGAGGTCGTAGAGAGCTCGCGCGAAACTCGCGTCAAAGCCACGTTCGACCCATTCGACCTCGGGATGTTCTGCAAGGGCGTCTGCCAACTCTTCCGCAACAACTCTGCTAGTCGGCCCGCCTTCCACCGCCAGGACCATCCGGCGCGAGAGCGGGGATTCCACGAGCTCGAGCGAAAGCGCGACGATCTCGTTCTCCGTCTCCTGTGGCATGAAGTACGTGATCGAATTCGTCAGGTCGAGGCGCGCAAGGGAATAGCTGCCGAGTACGGCCACAAGGAGCAGAGTAAAAGCGCGACGTCGCCCGTCCGTCACGGGGCGTCATCGGCAGCGGCATCAACAGAAAAGAATTTCGCCCGATCGATTTCAGAAATCGCTTCACCGAAAGCGACCTCCGTGAAACGCGTCCGCGTCGAATCCCCGTTCGCCTCGCGGGTCAGCATCGATTCGAGCTGGCGGCGGCGCCCTTCGAAGACGATTTCCGAGACGAGCGCGGCCACCGCACGGTCGCGCGGCGTCAGCGTCAGCGTCCATCGCTCGGACGCACCCTCGGACGCCGCGACGTGATAGGCGACGACGTAGCGTTCTTTGAGTCCTTCGAGGTCCCCCCGAAGAACGAGCATGATGTTCTCGACGAGTGCGCGTGCCGGACCGCTCCGCGCCAGATCCATCCGTCGCAGCCCGGTCTCATCCAGCATGGCGACGCGCGTCCCCTCCACGATGACCTTCGATCGACCGGGTCGTGTCGTGTTCCGCACCATGCGATCCGGGGGCTCAAAATAGAGCTGGCCTTCCGACTCGAGTGCCGAAGAGAGAATCGAAATCGTTTGTGTGCTCTCGAAGTCCGCACGCACAGCTCCGGCCTCGGAGAAGTGGGCCATCAGCGCAACGATGTTCGCCGGCGCTCGATCGAGCGGCTCGGCGCGGACGGTCCGAGTAACCGGGATCGCAACGAGGATCAACAGGAGAAACGCGGCGCACCGCGGTCTGCGTCGCGGGCTCGGCCGATTGCCGTGCAACGGCCCGACACTGCGTTCGTTCACGATTGCCACTCTCCTGGGACGGCCGTCCGCATGCTGTGCCGCGGTGCCCGCTGGCGCAGTTTACGTGTATGATTCAGCCGTGCAAAGGGAGCGGGCAGCGCGATACAGGCGCGCCAGTCAAGGCTCACTGGATCGTTCGACCAGCCAAGGGCTACACGTGATTTCCCGGATCGCTCGCATCTACCGAATTTTCGGAACCGGCTTCGGGTTCGTTTACTTCGCGCTGATGTGTCTGATGCTTGCTGTGACGGTCTTTCCGATCGGGCTGATCCGGCGCCAGTCGCGACTTTCGAACGAAGCCTGGGCGCAGGGCTGGACCCAGGTCGGGACTTCCTCGTTCTTCTCGGTCCTCCGTTTTCTGCGCATCGCAGAACTCGAATGCCCGGATCTCGACCGCCTCGCCAAGCCGGGCCAACTCTTCGTCGCGAATCACCCCACCCTGATCGACGCGATCGCCTTCATGGCCCTGCTGCCCCAGATCGATTGCGTGATCAAGGCAAGCCACGCCACGAACCCGATTCTGGCGGGCATCGTCGCCGCCGCCGGCTACATCCCCAACGCCAACGGCACCCAGCTCGTCGAAGACTCGATCGAACGCCTTAACCTGGGCCGCTCGCTGGTGATCTTCCCTGAGGGCACCCGGTCGGAACCGAATGGTCTTAACCCCTTCAGTCGCGGTGCGGCCCACGTCGCTCTTCGCGCAGGCGTCGATCCCGTTCCGGTTACGATCCGATGCGAGCCCGCTACCCTCTATCGCGGCCGAGCATGGTGGGACGTACCGGACGGCAAGTTTCGGATGACCCTCGAAGTCGGTGAGCCGATTTCACTCGATGCGCTCCTTCCGGAGCCCTTGCCCATGCCCCGCGCAGCCCGTGTCGTCACGACTGCGATGACCGAACATTTCGAAAGGCGCCTTAACATTGGCTGATGAAAATGCCCTCCACGACGAACTCAAAGTCTTGATCGTCGAAACCCTCGCCCTCGAAGATGTCACCGCCGAGGAAATCGACACGGATGGTCCGCTCTTCAATGAGGGCCTCGGCCTCGACTCGATCGATTCGCTTGAAATCGCCATGGTGCTCGAAGAGCGTTACGGCGCTGTCCTCGCCGATGACCCGGACGCCAACCGCGAGATCTTCCAGAACGTTCGCAGCCTGGGTGTCTTCGTGACCGAGAATCGGACGACGTGAACACGAGTGGCGGGTCAGTCGGCCAGCCCTCGACGCTCCGAGACTTGCTCAGCCGGCCCCGAGCCCTCGATGCGAGGGTCTCGCTTCGCGGAGAACTCGAAGGGGATTTCCGACGGGACGTCGCGACGCTCGCTGAGCGTCTGCCCGAGGCCGATCGGTCCGCGCCGGACGAACAATCCGGGTGGGTCCTTTCCGTCGATGATCGCTATGCGTTCGCGGTCAGCCTCTTCGCGCTCTGGCACTGCGGCCATCACGCCGTCCTTCCCCCGAACCGTCAAGCGGGAACCATCGAAGCCCTCGCCCCCCGAACGCACGGCGTGCTGACCGACCACGTAGAATGGCTCGACCATCCACGCGCACTCCATCCCCTTCGTTGCGATGCCGACGCGGCGGCGCCTGCCGACGTTCCCGACTTCGCCCCGCTCGCGCGCGACGCACTCGCTGTCGAGCTCTTCACCTCGGGCACGACGGGCGACAGCCGGTCCGTCCTCAAATCGCTCCGCCACCTCGAGGACGAAGTCCAAGAGCTCGAGACGATCTTCGGCGCCCAGGCAGAAGACGCTGCCTTCGTCTCGACGGCCTCCGCGCAACATCTCTACGGTCTGTTATTCGGCGTGCTCTGGCCCCTCGCAACGAGTCGTCCCTTTGCGCCCGTCCCCCGCAACCATGCGAGTGAGATCGTCGCGGGCATCGTCTCCGGTGGCGGGGCTCCCACACGCCGCGTGCTGATCAGCGTGCCGAGCACGCTGCGCCAGCTGACGCGGCACGACGGAACACCTCGAATCGCCGGACGATGCAGCGCCATTTTTTCCTCCGGCGGCCCACTTCCTTCAGAAACCGCCGAGCGACTGGGCGCCGAGGCGGGCGTTTGCCCGATTGAGATCTTCGGGTCAACGGAAACCGGGGGCGTCGCATTTCGGCAGATCGAATCCACGGATGCCTGGACGCCGTTCCCGAACGTGGCCCTATCCCCGGGCAGCCACGACCGACTCCTCGTGCGGTCGCCCTTTGTAACGAACCCTTTCGCGACGAGTCCCACTCCGAGCGCCTCGGACGCACGGTTCGGCGAGTTCGAAATGGGCGACCGGGTCAAGCTCCTTGAGAACGGACGGTTCGAGCTCCTGGGTCGCGCAGATCAGGTCGTGAAGATCGCGGAGAAGCGGGTCGACCTGGCGGCAATGGAGAAAGCGATTCGCGAACAACCGAGCGTCGAAGACGTACGCCTCGCTCCCCTCCTCCGTGACGGTGTGGCACGCGTGGCCGCCGTGATCGTCCCCGCCGCGCCCGAAGCGCTGCCCTTCGACTCGGAAACACGAAGCACGTTCCAGAGAGATCTGCGCACGCATCTCAAGACAAACTTCGACCCGGTCGTGCTTCCACGCTCCTGGCGATTCGTCCCCACGCTGCCAACGAATGCGCGTGGCAAAACACCTCGCGCCGCACTGCTCGCTCTCTTCGAGAAGACGCCAGACTCAAGCCCTATGAAAGACCAGCCTGAGATCACAGAGGAAAGCATCTCCGCAGACCAGATAGAGCGGCTCGCACGGGTGCCTCGTGTCCTCCCCTGTTTCGAGGGCCATTTTCCGGATCTGCCGGTCGTCCCGGGCTACGTCCAGCTCGACTGGGCGCTCGACGCCGCCGCAGCCCTGCTCGGCCGAAAACCACGCGTCGCGGCGATCGAGTCCCTCAAACTGATCTCGCCTCTCCGCCCGGGCGAAGACTTCCGAATCCTCGTACGATGTCCCTCTGAAACCCGCCTCTCGGTCGAGATCTCGAGCGACGCGGGCATCCACGCCAAGGGGAGACTGAGGCTCGCCTCCAATCTCTCCGAATCCCCGAATTGAGTGAAGTGATGCAGAACGCCCCCCGCGAATCCGATGTGACCCTCACGATCCCGATCTTCGATCACGGCGCCACGATTACCGGTGTCGTTGAGGCGCTCGAACAGTATGGGCTGCCCTGTCTGATCGTGAATGACGGCAGCGGCGAAGAGACCTGTCAGGCCCTCGCCGATCTCGAGGCCCGTTTCGACTGGGTCGAAGTGATTCATCACCCCGAGAATCGCGGACGCGGTGCAGCGCTTCGCACGGCCTACCGGGCGGCGGGCGAGCGGGGACGAACTCATGCGATCCAACTCGATGCCGACGGACAGCACGACTCCACAGACGTTCCGAAATTTCTCGACGCCGTGAAGTCCGAACCGGAAGCGTTGATTCTCGGCGCACCGATCTTCGACGAGACGATCCCCTTCGTCCGCCTTCACGGACGCAAGCTCTCTAAATACATCGTCGACTGGCAGACGCGCTCGAAGAGCGTGATCGATCCGCTCTGTGGGTTTCGATGTATCCCGATCGAACCGACCCTGGCTCTGCTCGATCGCGAGGGGACGGGAGACCGGATGGACTTCGACCCCGAACTGATCATTCGACTCGTCCGCAGCGGCACGCCCGTGGTCAACGTGCCGACCCGCGTGCAATACCCGGAGAACGGCGTATCTCATTTTCGGATGATCGAGGACAACCTACGGATCGCGGGCGCCTACCTCCGGCTCGCGATCGGGATCTCCCGGACCCGGCGCAAGTGACTGAAACGGAGAACGGGATGCCTCCGGATCCCGCATCGGAATCGACGACCGATGCTTCCTGGGACGTACGAGAAGAGCGCGGCTCCATGGGCTGGCTGCGCTTCATCACCTGGGGAATCCGAGCGCTCGGGTACCGCGGGCTTCGCATCGTCGTCGCACCGACGGCGCTCTACTTCACCCTCGCTGGTCGGGAGGCCACCCGCGCCTCCCGCAACTACCTCACGCGGTTACGCAAGCACATGGGCGATCCGCGCCCGGTCCGCTGGATCGACACCTACCGGCATATCCATAGTTTCGCGGAAGGCATCCACGACCGTCTCTCGCTCTGGGCGGGTTCAATCGAAGCGTTCGAGTTCGACCTCCACGGTGTCGAACATCTCGAGAAACATTTCGCGGATAAGCGCGGGGTTTTTCTCGTGGGCGCCCATCTCGGCAGTTTCGACATGATGCGTGGCATCGCCTTCGAAAATCAAATTCCCGTCAACATCATCATGCACTCGGCCAATGCTGAGAAGATCAACGATGCCTTCGCCACGCTCGACCCGACCTCGCGCACGCGCATCATCAATGCCGATCCGAATTCGCCCCAGGCCGGATTCGAGGTGAATCGATGCCTTCAGCGGGGCGAGTTCGTCGCGACCCTCGCCGATCGCATCCCAACAGGGCCGGCGAGCCGCGTCGCCTACGCCGACTTTTTGGGCGAGCGGGCTGCGTTTCCCGAAGGCCCCTTCCTGCTTCCCACCGTCTTGCGGGTGCCGATCGTTCTTTGCGTCGCACTCCGCACCGGCCCGCGCGTCTACGAAGTCCATTTCGAAGTGATCGGCGATGGCGAGCCCGTCCCGAAACATCTCCGGCAGGAGACTGTTGAGAAGCGCGTGAAACACTTTGCGAGTCGCCTCGAACACTATTGCGAGAAGACGCCCTTCCAGTGGTTCAACTTCCACGACTTCTGGCAGCCGCCCAAGGCCGTGGGTGAGCCCAAGAAATGAGCGCACCGTCCTGGCCACCCGTCTCGGAGCTCGTGCCCCACGCGGGGGACGCGATTCTGATCGACCGAATCGTGTCGCATAGCCCTGCCGAAACCCGCGTCGAAGTCGTCGTCGGGAGTCGCCCCGCGCTTCGCGCGGCCGACGGCTCCGTTCCGGCCTGGCTCGCCGTGGAGTTCATGGCCCAGGGGATCGCTGCCCACGAAGGTTTGCTCGAGTGGTCCGAGGGCCGACCGATTCCGGTTGGATTCTTGATTTCGGTGAACGGCGCGGACTTGAAAACGGATTTCTTCGCGGCAGATGAAGTGCTCACGGTTTCTGCGCGACGGGTTCGCGGCCGCCCCGGACTCGGCGTGATCTCTCATCAGTGTGCGGTCTTTCGAACACGAAATGGAGAATCGGTTGCGACGGGACGCCTCGCGATCGCCGTCGATCCCGAGGCACGCGCGCGCGCTTGATTCGCAATCGGCGTTGCTTGTGATGCGAGTCACGTGTGCTGACTCAATTCGCGAACCCGCATCGCATCTCTTTGTCGATCTGCTGTAGCTTCTTCGCGGAGCGCGGCGCGTCGCCGCGTTCCCGTTTCGCGCGCGGACAGAACGCGCCTCAGGAGATCGAACTTGATCAAGCATCCCTTCGTCGCGGCCCTCGCCGCAGTGCCCCTGCTCTTCGCCTTCACCGTAGCGTCACCGGCCTTCGCCGCGGAAACGACGACCTGCAAACTCAAGTACAGCCTCAAGGGCTGGTCCGCGATCTACAAGGTCGCGCGCGGAACCGGCACGATCACATGTGCCGATGGCCAATCCGCCAACGTTCGCATCGTCGCGCATGGCGCCGGCTTCACGGGCGGAACGCAGAGTGTCACGGACGGCACCGGCCGCTTCTCTCACACGGTAAAGGTCGAGGACTTGTTTCGGACCTATATCGAATGGACCGGCCACGCAGGCGTGGGCCCGCGCAAGGCCGTCGAAGCCCGCGCGATGTTCGCCGGATCGAAGCGCCTCTCCCTCGCCGGCAAGGGCGACGGAATCAGCATCGGCATGGCCCTCGGCGGGTTTACGATTCGCGCTCAGTAGTTGAGCGCATCGAGAGAGTTGAGTGGATCAAACCGGCCCGTCCGCGCTGCGTGACGGGCTGGTTCCTTTTCCGCCTCTGCGTTCATTTCCGTGTCTGCAGGCTCGTTAGGCGATACATTGGCCGGCGCGGGCAACGGACGGCGAATCTCGGAGATGACCGGGACTTCCGTTGCATCCGTATCCTGCTCGATGATCCGATAGGCGCGGTTGACTTCGAGCGGGCCGAGTCGGCTCGTGCGGCCGGACGGCCATTCGATTAGGACCTCGTCGATCTGGGTCGCGTCCGCGAGACCGAAGTGTTGGTAGAGCGTGCTGCCCGAGACGTAGCCGCTTCCGAGTGAAACCTCGCGCGTTTGCCAGGCCTCCCCCACACGCAGACGAATGCGCGCGCCTACGGCGTCACGATTCGATGCGGTGCCCTGCAGCTTGAATGTCGCGAAATGACCAACGGCACCCGCGTTCCGGAGGAGCACCGCGGGCTGACGGTAGTTGCGCAGGGCGAAGTCCAATCGCCCGTCGAAGTCGAAGTCGAGGATTGCGAGACCGCGACCATCTTCGTCCCGATCGACGGCATTCAGCCAGCCCACGTCGGTGAACGTGCCATCACCGTTATTGCGGAAGAGTCCGTTTCGCTCATACCCATTGAGCGTGTTCTGTCCGAGATCAAGCAGCTTGTCGTTTCCTGAGCGTCGACCGACGCCCTCAAGCATATCCATTCACAAATCGTCTTTGATTGGACCGGATAGAAAGCCGTTCACGGCGTAGAGGTCGAGTCGACCATTGTTGTCGTAGTCAACGAATTGAGCGCCCCAACCCCATTGCCCATCACGAACAACGGCTTCGTCGCTCACGTCGGTGAAGGTGCCGTCGCCTTCGTTTCGATAGAGGGTGTTACCGCGGGAGAGGCGATCCGTGATCTTGTCCGAGACGCGCTGCACCTGTTCCGGCCAGATCAGTCGAAGCAGTTTCGCATGCCACGGCACGGGCAGCGGAAATTCATCGTGAAAGAGGATCCAGCGGGAGTTTGCGTACATCCCTGAGACGAAGAGATCGAGATCGCCATCGGCGTCGTAATCCGCCCAGGTCGCTCCCATCCCAGAGCCACCGTCCTCCGTTCCGGTCGACTTGGTGCGGTTGCTGAACGTGCCGTCGCGTTCGTTGCGATAGAGGCGATTGTTGCCGAACTCGTTCGCCACATAGAGATCGGGCCACCCGTCTCCGTCGTAGTCGCCCCAGGCCCCAGCCATATCCCAGCCCGGTGAGCCAACCCCGGCCTTTTTCGTCACGTCGACGAAGCGCTTCCCTTCGACGTTCCGCAGCAACGTCCCACGGACCCCGTTCTTCGCGTCGTAGGGAGGCGTCGGCGCCTGGTTACCGTGATCACCCATGCGAACCACATAGACGTCGAGCCAACCGTCGCGGTCGTAGTCCGCGACGACGGGCATGCTGCCCCAAACGCCGGCGGGGAGCTTCACGGCCTCGGTGACATCGACGAAGCGCTTCCCTTCCTCATTGCGGAAGAGTCGATCGCCGCCCTTCACGGCGCTGACAAAGAGATCGGACCAGCCGTCGTTGTCGTAGTCGAGGAAGACAACGCCGCTTGCTGCGGCCGGATACGGATTGGGCAGCCCCGAGGTCGCGGTCACGTCTTCGAACGCACCCTCGCAATCATTCTGATAGAGCCTGAAATCGGGACTTCCGGAGAGCACGAGGTCTTCGCAGCCGTCTCCGTTGAAATCTCCCGCCGCGACGCCGGAGGCCTGGCGAATCGGATTCCCCTCCTCACGACCAAAAAGAATGAACGGAGGAGATTCGGTGTTCGTGTGGACGTTCTCGATTCCCACCTTCGCGTCGACGCGTTCGAAGAACGGTTCGTCGAGCGTGACGATCGTTCGCTCGGTCACGCGCTCGGACGTGATCTCCCAGAAGGGATCGAAGAAGCGCACCTCGAGATCCATATATTGATCGAGCCGGATCCGGTCTCCGTTGGGCGCGATCCCGCGCACGAGCAGCCGAACTGTGGCGGGATATCCCTGATCGGACGGAGTGCGCCAGCCAACGCTGTTGATTCGCAGCTCCGCACTGTGAACCGTCTCAAAGCGCGCGAGTAGCGTCGCGTAGCGCTCACGAATCGATTCCTCGACGCTCTCACCGCCCCAGACATTCGTCGGCTCCGCATCGGTTTCGAAGGGCTCAAAATTCGCCCAGCCGAGCCCGTCGCCCCGTTCCGTCGCATAGAACCGAAGCAGCGTCTCGAGATCGCGCTCCTCAATCAGGTCCGGGTAATGATGGTGGAGCATCGCGCTCAGCGGCTCGATCTGTGTTGTCCGCGCAACGTCCCAGTCGTCTACCTGGTCCGCGTGCTTCTCGATCGTCGACATCGTCTTCGCGCTGCTCACTCCGGAAAGGAGCACTAACAGGGCGACCGCGAGGCCGGATAGAAGCGAGGCTACACAACGAATCTTCACGTTCATCTTCTCTCGTTCAGTCATTCTCGAAAAGTACTTCCTGAGCTTCGGCGCGTTAGGCGCCCACCGTCGCCTGGCGCCGCGCGGTCTCCGCATCTTGTTCTCGGCCGAGCGAGTCAGCCTTCTCAGCCAACCGTGTCCAGATATCGGGGCCGGGATCGACACCAAGGGCACCGCTCGCGGCGCGCATCAAGAAAGCATCGCCCTGCTCCAAGGCATCGTCCTGAAGCGCAGTCAAAGCCTCCCTTGCCTCGCCGATCTCCAGAAAGTCGATCGCTTCGACCGACCGTCCTGCTGCGACATAGGCCTCACCATAGGCGCGCGCCTTGTCCTTATCGAGGTCGCCCTCGAGCAGGTGCCGCCGTGCCAACGGGTCCGGAAGCTTGATCTTGGCCACGATTACCCCTCGTGCATGTGTGGGTGATGCGGATGAAAAAGATGTTCCCAGGAATCCCCGCGGTCTGGGGAATCGGGGCCTTAGGAATAGCGCGGAACCGAGGAATCCACCGTCAAGGACCACGCTTCGATCCCGCCATCGAGATTTTCTGCGAGCGAGAACCCTCGTTCGAGCAGGAGCCGGACCGCCTTCTCGCTTCGGCCGCCATGGTGACAATGGACCACAATCGGTCGGTCCTTCTGCGGAATCAGCTCACCGATGCGCGCTTCGAGTTCATCGAGGGGAATCGAGACCGCCCCTTTGATCCGCGCGGTCTCAATTTCATCAGGCCTTCGAACATCGAGCAACAGGATCTCTTCCCCAGCCTCGCGCCGCGCCGCGAACGCGGCCGCCGTCGTCTGCACGAGCTCATCTTCCGACGTGCCCTCCCGCGCCGGCATTCCGCAGAAGCCTTCGTAGTCGATCAAGGCCTTGATCGTCGGCTGCTCTCCGCAGATCGGACAATCGGGATCCTTCTGCATCTTGAATTCGCGCCAGGCCATGTCGAGCGCGTCGTAGTGCAGCAGCCGACCGACAAGCGTGCGCCCGAGCCCAGTCAGGATCTTGACCGTCTCCGTCGCCTGCACCAGCGCGACGACGCCCGGCAGAATTCCTAATACGCCCCCTTCCGCACAGGAAGGGACAGCCCCGGGCGGTGGCGGTTCGGGATAGAGGCATCTGTAGCAAGGCCCCTTGGTCGCATCGAAGACGCTCGCCTGCCCCTCGAAGCGGAAGATCGATCCATGGACGTTCGGTTTGCCGAGCAGCACACACGCGTCGTTGGTCAAATAACGCGTCGGAAAATTGTCCGTCCCATCGATCACCACGTCGTAGTCAGCGAAGCGCTCAAGCGCGTTCGACGAATCGAGGCGCTCCTGGAAGCCCTCGATCGTGACGTCCGGGTTCAGCCCTTCGAGCCGCTCCTGCGCGACCTCGACCTTGGGTCGCCCCACGTCCGAAGTCGCGTAGAGAATCTGCCTCTGCAGATTGGACGCGCTGACCACGTCATCGTCGACCAGCCCGATGCGTCCAACGCCCGCCGCCGTCAGATACTGCGCCGTCGGACAACCGAGTCCCCCGGCGCCGATCAGCAAGACGGAGCTGGCGAGCAGCTTCTGTTGCCCCTCGAGTCCGAGCTCCGGCAGCGTCAGATGGCGCCGGTAGCGATCGAACTGGTCCGGACGCAGGACCGGGTCGTTCGCAGATAGGGGCAGATTGGGGTTCGATGGATCGGGCATCGAGCGGACTCTCCCGTACGCTCCGATCCATCAGAGGATCGATCGCGCGCCCCCGGAGATTATCGCGTCCTGAGCGCCGCGGGTGGTCTGCGGGCTGGACGGGCGCGCCTCCTGAGGGTCAAGAGGTGGTGCCGGAGGCGGGAATCGAACCCGCACGACCTTTTGGATCGGGGGATTTTGAGTCCCCTGCGTCTACCAATTCCGCCACTCCGGCAGCGGGCGCGCAGCATACCACGATCCTGGATTCCGCCGCCCCTGTCGGCTCGTCCCGCCCCAATCGATTTGCGGGAGACCTGCTCTTTGACAGAAAGGCGCCCTGCGGTAGGATCCGCCTCCCGTTGGGGCCGTAGCTCAGTTGGGAGAGTGCTTGAATGGCATTCAAGAGGTCGCGGGTTCGATTCCCGCCGGCTCCACCATTTACCTTAAGCGCGTTTCTGATCGCTTGAGTCGTCGTTGCTAGATTGACGGACGATTCGCGACGGGAGGCTTTACCGCTTCGATCGGGGCCTGTTGTTGCTTGATCGGGCGCCTTATTCGCTTGAGTCGTCGTCGCTGGATTGACCGACGAATCGCGATGCCCCGCCTTCGCCTACTGCAGGACGAACGTGCGGAAGATGTAGTCGTCCATGCTGGGGTTGAGGGCGAAGCCGCCGCCGCTGTTTTCGGCGCCTGCGCCGCCGGCGAAGGGGTCGCCGAGGGTGCCGTCGGTGCCGAGGAGGCGGGCGATGGGGTTACCGATGGTGCCGGTGTCGCGGGAGAGGAATTCGACGACGATGGCGAGTTCGTCGCCTGCGGTGACCTCGCGGCCGGGGTCGTTGCCGACGTCGAACATCGTGAAGCTTTCGATGCCGGCGGTGGGCAGGTCATCCGTATCGACGTCGATCGGATTGATGATCGAGCTCGCGGGGCTTGGGTCGGGCAGTCCGGCGATCGTGGGGCGGACGGTGATGCGGATGAAGCCAGACTCGAGGGCGGAACCCTGGGTCAGCTCGATCCAGAAGCGCTCGAATTTGCCCGTTGCGAGGACGGTGAAGATCTGGGCGACGCTGTCGGTCTCGCTGACCGGCGCGTCGGCGTCGAATGCGGCGACCGGGTCGAACTCCGCGTCTACGACGACGATGGCCCCTTCGGCTCCACCGCCACCACAGCCCGAAGCCAAGAGCGCAATCGAAAGCAGTCCCACGATCCAGAGTTCTCGAATATTCACGAGCGCGTGTCTCCCTCAGGCCTTGACGCAGGCCGACCCGTGTTTCATCGGGAAATCAGGGGGATAGCTTGAGTCCGTGCGTATCGACTGCCGTTGAATGAGATCCCACGAGGCCAATCGCAGAAAAACCCCTTCAAAATCAGATATCTGCCTACCCTTCGGAGGACTGACTTGAACACTCTGTGAGGCCCGTCTCTCGCTTTCGCGAACGGGGCCCGCTTCCCTTGTTCGCCCGTGGCACCCCCCTAGAATTCGTCGTTCCTACATCACCGCCTTTCAAGGAGCCCCTTTGAGCGACGACGCCCCACTCCTTCTGGAATTCGCCGACGGCATCGCCCGGATCACGATCGACCATCCTCCGATCAACCTGCTCGGCGCCGAAATCTTCGCCGCGCTCCATGGGGTCATCGAACGCCTCGAACAAGACGAGACGACCCGTGTCGTCATTCTCGAGAGTGCGGATCCCGACTTCTTCATCGCCCACGGCGACGTCGAAACGATCGTCTCGGTTCCGACCGACCCGGCTCCCGAAGTAAGCGAGCTGCCCTTTACGCACGTCATCCTCGAGCGATGGCGCAAGCTGCCACAGATCACGATCGCCAAGATCGAAGGGTTCACGCGCGGCGGCGGCAGCGAGATGAGTCTCGTCTGTGACATGCGCTTCGCCGCGATCGACCGCGCGGTCTTCGGCCAGCCGGAGGTCGCGCTGGGCATTCTTCCCGGTGCCGGCGGGACCGCACGGCTGACGCGCATGCTCGGGGCGGCGCGCGCGTCGGAAATCATTCTGGGCGGCGATGATTTCACCGCCCTCGAAGCCGAGCGGTATGGCTGGGTCAATCGCGCCCTGCGCGCGGACGAGATCGGCCCCTTCGTCGATCGACTCGCGTCGCGCATCGCGTCCTACCCGATCGAGACGTTGCGCGAGACGAAGCGAACGATTCAGGCGACCGCCGAGGACGCGATCGAGCGCGATCTCCTTCGAGAGCAGCGCAGCTTCGACCGCCTCATGAGCGATCCGCGAACGGAACGGGTTGCCCGCATGCAGCGCTTCCTCGATCGCGGCGTGCAGACCCGCGACGGCGAACGACACCTCGCCGAGGCCTGTGCGAAGCTCGGGATCGAAACGACTGACTGAACTGAAGGGGAGCCCGCCACCGATGGCCCGATCGACCGCCTACGACAAGTACCCTCAGCACACCCTCGTGATCGCGACCGATCCCGCGGCGATACGCGTCTCCGTCGGCGGCATCGTCGTCGCGCAGACCCGCCGCGGCCTGACCCTCGATGAGTCACGCTACACCCCGACCGTCTACGTGCCACGTGAAGACGTCGACTTCGAACAACTCACGCGGATCGACCACACAACGCATTGCCCCTTCAAGGGCGACGCGAACTACTATGACTTCACGGGGACGGGCGACACCAGCGCGGTCGAAAATCCGATCGCCTGGTCCTACGAAGATCCCTTCGACCAGGTGAGCGAGCTTCGGGACTGCTTGGCGTTCTACGCCGATCGAACCACGATTGAGCCCCTCACCGACTGACCAGCGGCGCGGCTCGGCGCCGTGACCCAACACAACCCAACAAGACCAACGGAGAAGAACATGGGAACGCTCGACGGAAAAGTTGCCCTCGTGACCGGCTCGGGACAGGGCGTCGGCCAGGGCATCGCCTTCGCCCTCGCCGCCGAAGGCGCCGCCATCGCGGTCAGCGGACGCACAGCGTCGAAGCTCGACGCCACCTGCGAAGAGATCACGAAGCGCGGCGGGAAGGCCCTCCCCTTCCCGTGCAACGTCAAGGACAACGACTCGATGGCCGGCATGGTCGACGCCATCGTCGAACAGCTCGGTACGATCGATATCCTCGTAAACAACGCGCAGGAGGTCCCGCTAGGTCCCCTCAATGGCGTTCCCGAAGAGGCATTCACAGCAGGCTGGGAGTCCGGCCCCCTCGCGACGTTCCGGCTGATGCGCCTGTGTTATCCGCATCTCAAGGGCGGAGGATCGATCGTGAACCTCGGCACCGCCGCGGCGAAGCGTTGGGACATGGCCAACTACGGTTGCTATGCCGCGGTCAAGGAAGCGATCCGCAGCCTCACGCGAGCGGCCGCCTGTGAATGGGGCGTCGACGGGATTCGCACAAATGTCGTCCTACCCCACGCAAAGAGTCCCGGCCTGGTCGGTTGGATCGATAGCAACCCCGCCGAGGCGGAAGAGTTCTTCTCGACGATCCCGATGCGCCGGGTCGGCGAATGCGAAGAGGACATCGGCCGCTTCGTGGCGATGCTCTGCAGCGACGCCTCCGCGTACATCAATGGTCAGAGCATCGCGATCGACGGCGGGCAGGCCTACCTGGGCTAGCCCGTCACGCGACCCCGCGGACGGCGCTAGGCGTCGTCCGCGCCCCGCTGCTTATGCCAATCGATTCCCGTGACCCGCATCCGAATGAAGACCGCTTCGGCTTCACTCAGAACGGTCCCGTCGCCCCCCTCGATCGTGCATTCGCCCTTCACGAGAACCTTGCGCTCTTCGGTCTGCTCCACCCACGCGGCGTAGCGAAGCGGCTCGTGGAGTGGCGTCGGCCGGCGATAGCGGACCGTCAGACTCCCCGTCGGCCCCCCGGTTTGCTGGATCGCATTCGCGGCAGCGAGCACTTCGTCCCAGATGCCCGAGATGACACCGCCATGCGAGAGTCCAACGGCGCCCTCTGCAGTCTCGTCCAGGACGACCCGGCCGATCGCCTGCTCGCCCTCGCGGACGATATCGAGTCCGTAGGAGGCCGGGTTGAGCCGCCCCATGATCGGACTGAAGGGCAGGTAATTCAGTGAATCGCTCACGCCGTGCCAGCCCTCTTCGACCAGGCCGACCCGCTTTCCCTCGGAGCTCGATTCCATCTTGCCAGCGAGTGCCTCCACCTGGCTCGCGAGTTCGTTGAGCGAGGCGGCGTCGAGATCGGATTCCACACACGCCCGATTCAATCGGCGCACGCCCTCCGACAAGCGTCGCCACTCCGGATGATCCTCCGAACGAAGCGCTTCCGTCCGCCGCGCCTCCGTCGCCTCGCGAAGCGTATGCCCCGCCGCCAACTCCCGATCCTTCACCCGCTCATCCGCCACGCGACCCTGCTCCCCAACCCTCACTCGGCATGACCCAACCGAGAACGCAACAAGGGCGCACGATCCAAAGACCGCGCGCCCTAGTTAGAAGCTCACACAAACACCGTAGGGCGCCGTGCTCACCCAGACCTTCTTCCTGTCCTCGAGGCCTTGTGCCTCGAAAACAAAGAGTCAGCCTTCGATGCGAATCGCCTGCCGCGGGCAGAGCCGTTCGGCGTCCTGCAGCTTGGCCCGAAGCTCTTCGGGGACCTCGTCCATCAGAACGGTCAGCGTGTCGTCTTCTTCGACACGGAACACCTCGGGACAGGCCTCCATGCACAGCGCATTCGCTTCGCAGAGGTCGTAGTCCACAACAGTCTTCATGGTCTTCTCCTGAATTGATTCGAGCCTCGGTGGGCCCCGGTCAATCCCATGTTTTGATGGGCAATCTACTCAGCCCGGAAACGCATACGATCTATACGATGACCTGAGCACGCGATCCCCGCGGATCACTTCGAGTCGTCCGAATCTACCCCATTGGGTCCCCCTCGTACCAGTCCCCGAATTCGGCATCTTGCGGCGTATTGCGACGCGCCATCCCGGCCGCCATGATCCCGAAAAAGGAGTGATCGAAGCCATGGACCCGCTTTCCGGAAAAACTGCTGTCGTCGTCGGAGGCGGACAGGGAATCGGCCGAGGGATCGCCCTCGCCTTCGCGCGTGAGGGTATGAATGTCGCCGTTCTCGACATCGAGGAAGACGCGGCACAGTCCGTCGCCGCAGAGGTCCAGGATCTCGGCGCCCGGGGCTTTGGCTGCCGCGCGGATGTCACGAACGTCGACTACTTGAACGCCGCCGCCCGCGAGGTCACAGCCGCGCTCGGGCCCGTTCATGTGCTCTCCAACAACGCCGGGGTCGTCGTGCCCCAGGGTCCCATCACGGAGAAAAAATCCGCCGATTGGGAGTACATCTTCGCGGTCAACCTCTTCGGCATCGTGAACTGCGTCCAGACCTTCCTTCCTGCGATTCGCGCCCACGGCAAGGGCGGCCACATCGTCAACACTTCCTCCGCCGCCGGACTCGTCTCGATCCACGACCTCGAAGTCGGGATCTACACCGCGTCCAAATACGCCTGCAACGGCTATTCGGAAATCTTGCGCGGCGAACTCGCGAGCGAGAACATCGGCGTATCTGTGCTCTGCCCCGGCTTGATCGCGACGGACCTGTCCCAGACCTCTGCACGCAACCGACCCGATCGCTTCGGCGGACCGCAGGAAGAACCGCCGGCCATGGCGGACGAACTGAAGGCGCAGGCCATGACACCGGAAGAAGTCGGCCCGATCGTCGTCCGCGGCATCAAGGCCAACCGACTCACGATCCTGACCCATCCCGAGATGGTCGTGCCGATGACGGAAGCACGCTTCGCAGCGATCAAGGCGGATGGCGAGGCGGAAGCGAAGGAGCGTTAACGCAGCGCTAGGCGAAGCCTACCGAAGCGCGTTCATTCGCACTCCAAGCGACAGCTCGCCCCCTCCTTCTTGATATGCCCGGCGGTCGGCCCAGAGAAATGGGTCCCGATCACCAGCACATCCGTGTCGCCGTAGCGCGCCACGAATTCCCGTCGTGTCTCGATCGCGCGCTCGATCTGCGCATCGGGATGACTGCTCCAGGTCGGCTCCGCGAGCTGAACCGGGTGATGCACGAGGTCCCCCGTGATGACGGCGCGCTCGCCGCCGGATTGGATCGTCACGCTGACGTGCCCGGGTGTATGCCCGGGACTCGGTTCGAGAACGACCTCATCCGTAATCGCGTGGTCGTCGGGTACGAGCTCATGCAGCCCCGCATCGACGACGGGCTGCACCCCGAACTGAAGATCGATATTCACGTCCTCGGTCTCGCCGGTCCAATGTTCGTACTCACCCTTGGCGAACAGGTATTTCGCGTTCGGGAAGGTCGGCACCCACTCGCCATCGACGAGCATCGTGTTCCAACCGACGTGATCAAAATGGAGATGGGTGCACATCACGTAGTCGACCTGCTCGCGCGTAACGACCTGCTCGAGGTCCTCGAGGAAATTCGTCGAGAGCGGCCCCATATCCATCGGCAGCGCACGATCGTTCCCCATGCAGGTGTCGACGACGATGGTCTTTCCCGCGGACTCCACGACTAGCGCATGGATCGAGAGAACGATGTTGCCCTCGTCATCCATGAAGTTCGGCTTGAGCCAGGCCTCGTGTTCCTCGAGGCGCGCAGGATCGATGTTCGCGATCAGACCCGCAGGGGGAAGCGGTGCCTCCTGTTCGACGACTCGCGTCACCTTCACATCGCCGATCTGCCAGGACTTGAACTCGGTCGCCATTCGGAGCCTCCTCGAGTCGCCGGATTCATTCCGCGCGACCCTTCGAGGCTATGTCAGCGAAGTCGATTCGTCATGCCGCGAAGATTCCGCGCGTGCACCCTGGCCAGCCTCCGCGAACGGGATTCGCATTGCGAAGCAGGCACCGAAGCCGGCCTTCTCGAGCACGAGGCTTCCGCCATGTTCGCGGGCGATGTCGATACTGATCGCCAGCCCGAGGCCGGTCCCCTCGTCCGGTGCGCGGGTCGTAAAGAAGGGATCGAAGATCCGTTCGACGTCCGCCTCGGCAACGCCCGGACCGTTATCCCGAACCCGGATCACCACTTCGTTTCGCTCGGTGGTGGTCTCGACAATGATCCAGGCATCCTTCTGCCCCTCGAGCACCTGTCGCGCGTTCAGCAAGAGATTCAGGACTGCCTGGACGATGCGATTCTCGGACCCCGACACGAGCGGCAGCGGCGCGACGCAGCGGCGTTCGATCCGTACATCCGCGGTCCGATGGAGATCGGCGAGTTTAAGCGCATCCCCCACCACGTTGGCGACATCGACGGGAGCGAAATCTTCATCCGGCGTGCCTGAGAAACGAACCAGGTTCTTGACGATCTGCTCGATCCGATCGAGCCCTTCAATCGTATCGACCACGACGTCCGGCAATTCCTGCCAGTCCTCGAGATCGAGGCCATCCCGCTCGCCCAGAACCTTGCTCGCCTGATCCGCGAACTCCTGGATATGAGCGAGGTTCGCACGCACGTAGGCGAGTGGATTATTGACTTCGTGCGCAACGCCTGCGGCCAGGATCCCGACGCTCTCGCGCTTCTGATGTTCGCGAAGCATCAGCTCCGCGCGGCGCTGCTCCGAACGCTCACGCAAGAGAACGATCCGGCCCGACGGCAGAAAAGTCTCGGACTGAAGAGCGCCCGCACTCAACTCGAAGAAATTGCCCGCAAAGCCCGTCACCTCAACCGAGAGTTCATCGTCCGCAGGGGAAAGCGCCATGATCGAGCCTGCAACTTCCTCCGCCCGCTCACTGCCGAACGAGAGCGAAAAGAGTTCGTGCAGGCTCGCGCCCATCGAAACGTCTCGTTCCACCCCGAGCGCCTCGATCGCGCGCGCATTGAGGTCGACGACGATGCCGGTCTCATTGGTCACGATCATGCCTTCGTGTAGGTGATCGATCAGATCCGTTCGAATCAGTGGCGGGCCGTCGAGGAGTCCGTGTCGATAGGCACCATGCACAACGGCGAGCGCTGTCACCATCAGTGCAAGCGGCGTCAACCATTCGAAGACGGGATTCCCGCTAAACACGAACGCGAAATGCGTCGCCGCCGGAGCGGCGGCCGCTGCAACCAGGGCTACTGCGCGACGGCGCTCGTCGACGGTTCGTCCGCGAAAGACGGCGATGCCGAGGAACGTGAACGCTGTGGCATTCAGCAGTACGGCCCAGGCCTTGGACGCCCAATAGAGCGGCCCCGCCCAGGCATGCGTTGGAGCCCCTGCCAGTGCTGCCCCTCGATCCAGAAAATAGACCGACTGCACCGGCTCGAGGAGATAGAGCACGGAAAAGACCGGCGCGCTGACGAGGCAGGCCGCAGCCGCCGCGCGATTGTTCTCAAAGGCCCGGAGTCGAGCGAAATAACCCATCGCGACGGCGAAGAACGCGGGCATCCAGAAGCTCGTCACATGGTCGAGATCGAGCCCGACCTCCCGAACCGCTTGTGTCGTCCCCTCGAGTCGCAGCACGATTCCAAGGAGCCAGGGCAGAATCGAGGCGATCAAGGCCGCCATCATCAGGTGTACAGCTTTCCGCTCAGAGCGGAGATAGATAAACAGCGTCAGCGCGAGAATGACCGGCAGCGCAAACGCCGCCTGAAGAATGAGTGGCTCTCCTTGCACACGAGAAAAGTCGGGCGTTGGGCGAGTGGGGTTGAGTCTATTCCGCGCCGTCGACCATGCTCCCAAAGAAAAGCGCCGGCCTCAAGCGAGACCGGCGCGTTTTCAATACAGCCCACTCAACTAGGCCAGTTCAACTAGGCCAGTGCTTTTCGAGCGACGCTAGAACACGGCCGGCGGGATGAAGCTGTCCTTGACGGCTTCCTTCCCTTCGAAGAAGGCACCCAGCTTGGCGCCGACGGATTCGATCGACCACTTGTCTTCGTTGTCGAGATCGAGGGCGTGCTTGGGCGGCTCCATCACCGTGATCTGCTTACCCCAGACGATGAAGACGTTCCCCGAAACGTTCGACGCGGCCGGCGACGCAAGCCACGCGACGAGCGGGGAGACGTTGTCCGGATCAAACGTGTCGAAGCCCTCCTCAGGCTTTTCGAAGAACTGTGCCGTCTGTCCGACCATCGTCATGTCCGTGCGAGCACGGGGCATGAACGTATTCGCCGTCACGCCGTACTTCTGAAGGGCGACTGCTGCGCCGTTCGTGATCGCGATGATGCCCGCCTTCGCGGCCGAGTAATTCGGCTGACCCGGATCACAGAAGAAGGCCGCTTCCGACGCCGTCGAGAGGATTCGTCCGTAGACCTGTCCCTCGGCCTTGCCCTTGTTTCGGAGGTATTCCGAAGCATGGCGGATGCCACAGAAGTGACCCTTCAGATGCACGCGCAAGACCGAATCAAACTGATTCTCGTCCATCGAGAAGATCATCCGATCGCGGCAGAAGCCCGCGTTCGACACGAGGATGTTGAAGTCCCCGAACGTCTCGACCGCCTTCGTGATCATCGACTTCGACTGTTCCCAGTCCGCGACATCGCCGAAATGTGCGACCGCTTCGCCCCCGGCAGACTTGATCTCATCGACCACGGCCTGCCCGGCGGACTCATCGCGACCGCTGCCATCTGCAGCGACACCGAGATCGTTGACAACGACCCGAGCGCCCTGCTTTGCGAGTTCAATTGCGTGGGAGCGGCCGAGGCCACGTCCCGCGCCGGTCACAACCGCGACCTTTCCGTCGAGTTCACCCATTTTCTATTTCTCCTGAATTCTCGTGAGAGCGTTGGGATCCTTAGATCCGCTCGATGATCGTTCCCGTGCCGACGTTCGCGCCGCAGCACATCGTGATGAACGCATTGCCCTTGCCCGATCGCTCAAGCTCGTGCAGTGCCGTCACGATGAGGCGTGAGCCCGTTGCGCCGACCGGGTGGCCGAGTGCGATGGCGCCGCCGTTGACGTTGACCTTCGCCATGTCGATGTCGTAGACCTGGGCCCAGGACAGGGGCACGGACGCGAAGGCTTCGTTGACTTCGTAGATGTCGATGTCGTTGCGGATCGACATGCCGGTCTTCTTCTCCATGACCTTCGTCGCATCGACGGGACCATCGAGACCGTAGTAGGGATCCGTGCCCGTGAGGACGTCCTGAATGATCCGTGCGCGGGGCTTCAGGCCGTACTGCTCGGCCTTCTCCTTCGTCATGATCAGAACCGCGGCAGCGCCGTCCGAGATCTGCGAAGAATTGCCCGCCGTGTGAATCGTGTCGGGCAGAACCGAGTTGAGCGCGGCGAGGCCTTCCGCCGACGTTTCACGAATGCCCTGGTCCCGTTCGACCTTGATGGTGTTTCCGGTCGGCTGACCGTCTTCGCCGAGTTCCGGCGCCTCGATCGCGACGATCTCACGATCGAAATGCCCCGCGTCCTGCGCGGCCTTCGCCTTCTGCTGGCTCGAGAGCGCGAACGCGTCGGCGTCTTCGCGAGAGATGCCGCGATTGGCAGCGATGCGCTGGGCCATTTCGAATTGCGTCTGCGGGGAGTCCCAGGGCCAACCTTCCGGGATGAAGTAGCCGGGGCCGTTGATCACGTTCGCACCGAGGCCAACGTGGCTCATCATCTCGACACCGCAGCCGATGCCGACGTCGATCGAGCCACCCTTGACGAGCGCGTTGATCAGGCTGTTGGCCTGCTGGCCGGAACCGCACTGCGTATCAATCGTCGTGCCACCACAGGTCCAGTCGTCGCCTTCAGAGAGCCAGGACTGGCGCGTGATGTTATTCGACTGCTCACCGGCCTGCGTCACGCAGCCACCGATGATCTGCTCGACATCCGCCGGCGGGATTCCCGCGCGCTCACAGACCGCGCGCTGCACCTGCGCGAAGAGCCGGGCCGTATGCATTCCGGACAGATCGCCCTTGATCATCTTTCCACGCGCGATGGGCGATCGAACCGCCTCGACGATGACTGCTTCTCTCATGTTGCTTCTACCTTTCGTTCGGAATCGCATTCCGATTGGGACCGTGCCCGCGAGGGGCCGGCGAAATTAGTTTTCTCTTTGTGCGTCGTCCAGCACAAGCTCAACCGACGCTCGCATCCGTTCGTTGATCGTCTCCTGGGTCTGAAGCCCCGAAGACCAACCCACCATCATCGCGAACCAGATCTGGTTCAGGATCTCGCAAAGCAAG
>Ga0316208_1000916_pt1 | contig 31156 bp, 21 predicted proteins | sample 3monopyrite_MG_FD_204944 | JGI IMG/M metagenome (GOLD analysis project Ga0316208, IMG submission 204944) | Microbial mat bacterial communities from mineral coupon in-situ incubated in ocean water Damariscotta River, Maine, United States -... | ecosystem: Environmental > Aquatic > Marine >... | reverse complement strand
CCAACGACCTGACAACAGGTTCTGCCGAATCGTGGCTCGAAGGAGTCCAGCGCGATCTTGATTGGCTGAACTCTCCTCCATTTCCAAAAGTCGATAAGCCAAAACAAGGCCTGCGGGCCGCCCTCTCAAGGTCCAGTTGTCCTGCGCAAGGCCTAACCACCTTTCCAACAACTCCACCGCGAACTCCCTCTCTCCGGTTCCTTGCAGAAGGGACACCCGCGCCAAGTCAATTTGCAAGGCCAGGCCAACGGAATCTTCCGGGCAAAGTTTTGCCGCCTCTTTCAGGGACAATAGGGCTTCTTCGGGATTCGCAATTTGCTCTAGGCCGTCGCGGTACCAGCCGAAGGCGGCTGTCCCTCCTCCCATGTGGTCCAATACCATTGGCTCTTGGCGTTGCGGCAATTGCAGTAATGCTCCAGTGGCATCGAGAGCTGACGCAAAGATTCGATCGGAGGCAAACTCGTCGCCAACAAGATCATCGGCAAGTCGGCGAATTTCTAGCTCCAACCCCGGCAACAGAAGCTGAAGTTCCGCTTGGGCAGAAGCCAGAGCCAGCTCCTCAGGTTTCAGCGGAATCCACCAAGCACCAAAGGGAAGCAAGAATGCCATCCCGCATAAGGACCAGGTCCATAGACGGACCAATCCTGAGCGAGGTGGTTTCGAAGAATAGGTCAAAGCCCATTCAGCATACTCAACTCTGCGCGAACTCGTCTTCTTCGAGCGCCGCGACCAGGGCGTCGAGGTCGCTTTCTTGGGTGCGGAAGCTGGTGATGCAGGCGCGCAGCACTGGCCTGCCGTTCGAGAGGAAGATGCACGACAACCAGAAACCCGCTGCTTTGAGGCGCGCGGCGGTTGCGGTCATGCGCGAGTGCAAGCCCTCCCACTTTGGATGGCTGAAGCAAATCAGCGGCAGCAGGGTTTGATTCTCGATGAGATAACCCCTGTCGCGCAGGCGCTCACGCAGGGCCTCCCCCATATCGGCTTGGTGCTCAATCATCTTGGCGTAACCCTCGCGACCATGATGGGCCAAAGACAAAAAGACCTTCAAGCCAATCGCCCGCCGCGACCACTGCAGGCTAACGGCATAAGGATCTTCACAACCCGCAGTGGCATTAGGCATATAAGCCGTACTGATCTGGAAAGCACGGGCAATGGGTTCGGGATGACGGCAGAAGAACATGCCTGCCCCCATCGGCACCGAAAGATACTTATGTGCATCGAAGGTGACCGAATCGGTGTGCTGGATGCCGTCGAGCAAAGTGCGCAAACGATCGGACAACAAAACCGCTCCTCCCCACGCGGCATCGGCATGCACCCACAAAGACTGGGCACGGCCAATCGCCACAATATGTTTGAGGCGGTCGACCACTCCCGCCGCAGTGGTTCCGGCAGTGGCCACCACCATAAACGGATGAAGATCGGCTTCGCGGTCTTCACGCAGCATGCGCCGCAGCGCATCGATGTCCATCTGCAAGTACTCATCGGTCGGCACCACGCGCACGGCGTCGCGGCCAAGCCCCGTGGCGTGCGCAATCTTGTGGAAGGAATCGTGCGCTCCTGCGGAAACGTATAAACGCGGCGGTCGCGGCAGAGCGGCGAGGCCCTCGGTGGCGTAATCCGGGAAGCACTGGGTGAGCGCAGTAATCACCGCGGTGTGATTGGCCTCGGCACCGCCACTGGTGAAATGCGCCGCGGATTGCTCGGGGTCGAAACCCAAACGCTCCATCAGAAAGGCCAAGGTGTAACGCTCTAACTCCACTGCCGCCGGCGCATGCGACCACACCGCGAGCTGCGGGTTATAGAGAGCCGCCAAAGCCTCGCCGAGGACCCCCGCCTCGGTCACGCTGGGATTGAAATTGCCAAAGTAGCGCGGGTGTGTGACATGGGTCAGCCAACGCCGCATCATGTCGCCGAGATCTTCCAGCGCGCCTTCCAATGGCCGGCCAGCACCCAAATCGAAGTGCTCTTTCAGATACCCACGAATCTCCTCCGGCTGCACTTGCGGGGCGACCGCCAGGTCCGCGACCTCGGCCGGAAAGCGTTCTAGCTCCTGCTGCAGCCACGTATAGACCTCTTTCATCGTCCCAGATTATCGCTTTGGAGGGTAAACTTGAAGCATGCTTTCCCCTCTCCTTGGGATCCTACTTTTGGCCGCGCCGCAAGGCCCGGATACCCCCGGACCGCACGAAGTCGGCATCCGCGATTTGCTGGTGCAGGACCAACGCTTCGGTCAGGGCACCATCGATAGTCGCATTTACTATCCGGCGACAACTGCTGGCATGAACACAGCGGCCGACCCCTCCGGCGGTCCCTACCCCTTGGTCAACATGATGCACGGTTGGCTCGGCAGCGCCGACGGCTTGGATAGCATTTCGATTCACATCGCGAGTTGGGGCTTTGTGGTGATTTCCACGGACACCAACCGCGGTTTCTTCCCCGACACCGCCGATTACGCTCGCGATAGTCGCTCCTTGCTGTGGTGGGTTGAAGACGAGGCGCAGGATATCCAAAGTTGGTTGAGCGGCATGGTCGCGCCCGGAACGGAGTGGGCTTCGACAGGTCACTCCATGGGTGGAGGCACTCTTGGCGAACTCGTCGGCATTGAACCGAGAGTGCGCACCATCATCGGTATGCAAGCGGCTGGCAACGGTGCCGGAGAAACCGCTGTCGAAAACTTCGACGGCCAGTGCTACTGGATTGCTGGCTCGGTCGACAACATTGTGCGCCCCAACACCGTGCGCAGTTGGTTCGAGCGCGCCAACCGCAACCGCCACAACGTGTACTTCTTGGTCAATGGCATGGGCCACCTCGGACCAACGGAGAATCCGCCGAATAATGAACCTTTGCCAGGCGCCGAACAAGCGCGTCAACATCGCTTGCTTTTGGGTGGCATTTTTCGCTATGAAATGAAAGGCGAAGAGGATTTAGGCCGGGAATTGTTCTCGATGCAAACCTTAGGCGACCCCACCGACCGCGAGTGCGCAAATTTTGCGCCGATGGTTTGGGGTGCTCCGGATACCCCCGGTTCGACCCAGCTTGCTCTCGGCACCGCCGCGCGCATGTTTGGTGGCGTGGCCTTGGCTTGGAGTCCTACCCCTGCGCAACGGCAAACCCCTTATGGCTTGCTTGGTGTTGATCCACTGCAAACCGTGCGTATCTTTGCCGGTACCGGTGGCGCTTCTGGAGTGGTCGAACCTCTACCGTTTGACGCTTCCGCCTTCACCGGCCAAACGCTTTACGTCACGGCGGCAGCCCTTGGCGCTGGGCGCAGCCCGCAGCTCGGCAATACGGTAGAAATCGCGGTTCCCTAAACCGCGTACACAGGCAAGATTTGGGCCCGGCTTCTACAATCCGGGCCCATGTCGCGATCCCTCCGCACCTTCCTCCTTCTACTGGCAGCCGTTCCCTTCGCCTGCCAAGTGCCCGAAAAGGCACACGACCACGGCCATGACCACGATAGCATCGGCCATGTCGCCGCTGTCGACGGCCTAGCCCCGGCCCAAGCTCTCGCCGCGGCCGACGACTTTTATCTCGCGGTCAACGCGGAATGGATGGCTGCCAACCCCATTCCCGATGAATACGGTTCGTGGGGTGTGTTCCATGAGATTAATGACCGCAACCAAACCATGTTGCGCGAGATTCTGGAGCAGGCGGCGGTGGATTACCAGAAGCCAAGCGCTTCGCACATCACCAAGTTGCTTGGCACCATGTATGCCACTGGCATGGATGAACAAAGCGCCGAGAATTTTGGCGTGGAGGCGATTCGCCAGGAGTTGGACATGATTGAAGCGATTCAGTCTTACACCGACATTCCACCGGTCCTGGGTTATCTGCATAACATTGGCGCCAATGCTTTGTTCGGCCTTGGTTCGGAATCGGACTTTACCGATAGCTCGCGGACCATCACCTTCATCGCACAGGACGGCACCGGGCTCCCTGAGAAGGACTACTACTTCCGTGACGATGCCGAAAGCGAGGACATTCGCGAAGCCTACGTGGCGCACATGGCACGCATGCTCGGCCTAGCTGGAGCCAGTGCCGATCAAGCCGCCGATGATGCCGAAAGTATTTTGGCCTTCGAAACCATGCTGGCCGATGCCGGACTCAGCGCTCTGGAGATGCGCGACATTTCCCTGCTTGCAAACCGCATTCCGATTGAGGAGCTGCACGCACTCACGCCAGACTTTAGCTGGGAGTCCTATCAGTTCAGCCTTGGCCTTGGCCCACAACCCGTGGCCAATGTGGTTTGCCCAAAGTACTTCGTGACCTGGAACCAGATGCTGACGGAACAACCGATTCAGCAGTGGAAGGCCTACCTGCGTTGGCAATTGCTCACGCGCAGCGCCGGCTATCTGTCCTCCGATTTCGTCAGCGAGAACTTCGATTTCTTTGGCCGCAAGCTGAGTGGTCGCCAAGCGCAGAGCGATCGCTGGAAGCGCGTCCTCGGTTCGGTCAATCGCGGCATGGGCGAGGCCCTCGGCCAAGCTTATGTAGAACGCGCCTTCACCCCGGAAGCCAAAGAGCTCGCGCTCACCATGGTCGGCGATCTGCTCGAAGCTTACCGCATCGGCTTGCAGGACTTGGCGTGGATGACCCCGACCACGCGCGAAGCCGCCTTGAAGAAGTTGGACTCCTTCACGGTCAAGATTGGCTATCCCGATGTCTGGCAAGACTTCCGTGAGCTAGAGCTTCATGATGGTCCTTGGGTGCGCAACGTCTTTGCCGCCTCCGCATTCCAGAACGCCGTCGACCTTGCTCGCATTGGCAAGCCGACCGACCGCAGCCTATGGGGCATGTCTCCGCAGACCGTCAATGCCTACTACAACCCTCTCTCGAATGAGATCGTGTTTCCTGCTGCCATCATGCAGCCGCCGTTCTTTGGCCTGGAACTCACGATGGCAGAGAACTACGGTGCGATGGGTGGCATCATTGGTCACGAAATCACCCACGGTTTCGATGACATGGGCAGCCAGTTCGATGCCGACGGCAACCTAGTCAACTGGTGGACCGAAGAGGATCTCGCTGAATTTGAAGCACGTGCACAAGTGTTGGTCGACCAGTTCGACGCCTACGTCGCGATTGATGATCTGCACGTCAATGGCGAACTGACCCTGGGCGAGAACATCGCCGACTTGGGTGGCCTCAAGATGGCGTACAAGGCTTTCAAAATGCGTTCCGCCAAAGAGCTCCAAAGCATGGTCGGTGGCTATTCCCCGGAGCAGCAGTTTTTCCGCGCATGGGCTCGCGCCTGGCGTGAGAACTTCCGCCCCGAGACCTTGAAGGTGCAGGTCAATACCGACCCGCACTCGCCGAACCACTTCCGCGCCAATGGACCTTTGGGCAACTTACAAGAATTTGCCGACGCCTTTGGGCTCAGTGAAGACTCGCCCATGATGCGCCCGCGTTCAGAACGCGCCGAGATTTGGTAACGCGCCGGTCTTCTCCTCGAGAAGGCCAGAAAAGAATTCTAAGAGGCGGTTCTCCGCCCACCAACGATCGCGATCACGCCATTGCGGTGTGATCGCGAGATCTTTTGCAAAGAAGGCGCAATGTCCGCCATAGGTGGTCATGAGCAAACGCGTATAGGGGTTGGCTTCGATGGCTTGCATAGAAAGTTTGTTGTAGGGAACCAGCGGATCGTCTGCGGCGTGGATCAACAACATGGGCGTGGCGACTTTGTGCAACACACGAAACGCACTGGCGCGGTTGTAATAATCGTTGGCGCCGGAATAGCCAAAGCTTGGCGCGGTCCACATGTCATCGAAGGTGTAGAAATCCTTATAACCCTTCGGCGCGTCATAGGGATAGAGCTCGGGGAATTCGTCGGCCTTGTTGCGCAAAGCCTTGACGAAACCGTCGAGGAAGATTTTCATATAGAAGCGGTTCATCACCCCGGTATGCATGGCACGACAGGTGTTGACCAAGTTCAACGGCGTACTCACTGTGACTAATCCGAGCAGATTATCCGGTGGTGCGCTCCCCCATTTGGCGGCCGTGTGTAAGGCAATCGAACCGCCCAAGGAAAAGCCCGCCATTGCGACTTGGCTATGCGGGTGATGCCGACCAACCCAAGCCACCAAAGCTTCCAAGTCTTCGGTGAGGGCCGCGTTGTAGAGCGTGGGCGTGGCGCGTTCGGTGCCCCCACAGTTGCGGGTATTCAAGCGCAGCACGGACCAACCCAGAGCCACGGCCTTCTGCGCCGTACTCACCATATAAGGCGAACGCGCGGAGCCGCTGAGGCCATGCACCAAGATCAAAACAGGGGCATCAAAATCGCGCTGCCAATGTGTTTCGACTCGCACCGAGGTGTGGTCGTCGACCGGAAGCCAAAAGTCTTCCGACAGGTCGAGGAAAGGGCCGACCGGACGCGGCAGCTTCGAACCCGCAATCGTCATCATGTGCTTGTCACGTAACAAGCCATGCGGATAGAACGGGGCGAAAGGGCGCGTCCGAATGCTTTGCATGCTTAGCCAACCGGCTCGGAGGCCGCCGGCGGAGCCTGACTCGGCTCGGGCCAACCACCATCCACCGCCGTCTTCTTGTAATCTTCCAAGGAGAAGGCGTCGACCTGAATCGCATCGTTGCGCAAGGCTTCGGCGCGGGCCAGAGTCTCGACTTCCATATCGGTGATGATACCGGCGGAGCGAGCCTCTTCAATCAGAGCGCTAAGCGGTTTCCGTGGCAGTTTCTTCTCGCGAATCGCCTGCTTGATGCGCTTGGCGACGTCATCGGCCTCGAGGCTTGCGCGGAAGGCGCGCTCTAGGCGACCAATCGCCTGTTCCGGATCTTTAGGCAAGTACAAGCCTGCCGTCAGGCGGTTGCGGTCGGCACCGTCTTCTTGCATCTTGCGCGCCACCCGCATGACCGTTTCATCATCGACGCCGGTGCTAATCGGATTAATGCGCGCCCACCAAGCCAGAGGGCCACGGAAGAGTCCACCGATGATTGGTGCGTCAAAGTTCTTGTACAGACCTTCAAAGGAGCTTTGGATTTCACCAAAAGCAGTGTCCAAGGAAGCACGGTACAAGTCCCAATCTTCGCGACGGCGCCCTTCGGCTTCGTAGCGACGAATGATGGCAGCGGCAAAGTACATCTGCGAGAAGATGTCGGCGAAGCGGCCGGTCAGCGCTTCTTTCCGCTTAAGATCGCCACCGTACATGCCCATCGCCATGTCGGCGAGAATGGCAAAGCGCGAAGATGCCCACGACAACTTTTGGTAGTCGCGACGGGTCTTGCCTTCCATCGGCACGCTGGCGCCATAGCCACGGCTCCACGAAAGCACCATCGAGCGGCAAAGGTTGCGCACGACGTGGCCGATGTGACCAAAGAAGGCAAAGTCAAACTCTTTGACGTCGCCCTTTTCGAGCGCCGAGATTTCGTTTTCGGCGTAGGGGTGGCAACGAATCGCGCCTTGACCGAAGACCATTAGCGTGCGAGTCAAGATGTTCGCGCCTTCCACCGTGATCGAAATCGGTGCGGAGAAGTACGCGTGTGCCAGCATGTTGCGTGGTCCACGTGAAATGCCAGCGCCACCACAGATGTCCATGGCGTCGTTGACATTGTCGCGCATGGCCTCGGTGAAGTTGTACTTGGCAATCGCGCTGGCGACTGCTGGCTTGGCGCCCTGATCCAGGCCACCACAAGTGAAGCGGCGAGCCGCTTCCAGGGCGTAGGTACTGGCACCAATGCGTGCCAGTGGCTCGGCGATGCCTTCGAAGCGGCCAATCGACATGCCAAACTGTTTACGCACCACCGAATAGGCCGAAGAGACGCGCGCGGCCCATGCCGTGCCGGCGGTAGCTTGTGCGGGCAACATGATGCCGCGACCAGCGGCCAACTGTTCCATCAGCATGCGCCAACCTTGGCCGGCACGCGCTGGACCACCGACTAAGGTGTCGACATCGACAATGACGTCATTGCCTTCGAAGGGGCAGTTAAAGAATGGAACGTTAAGCGGATCATGCTGGCGCCCCAACACGATGCCAGGCAAGTTGCTGGGCACCAAAGCCGCCGAAATGCCTGGTTCTGGACCATGCCCAAGTAGGTTCTCCGGGTCGCGCAACTTGAACGCCAAGCCCAGCAAGGTGCTGCGCGCGGCCAACGTGATGTAGCGCTTCTCCCAGTTCAGGCGGATCTTGGTCTCGCCAGCTTCGTTCTGAAACACGTCGCCGGTGGCACGCATGCTGCCGGCATCGGAACCGGCGTGCGGTTCGGTTAAGGCAAAGCAGGGAACCTCTTCCCCTCGCGCCAAACGTGGCAACAAGCGATCCTTCTGCTCGTCGGTGCCGTAGTGCAACAGCAGCTCAGCAGGGCCCAAAGAGTTGGGCAACATGGCGGTAATGCCGAGAGGAATCGAACGCGAGCTCAACTTTTTGATGACCGCGCTCACGCCTGTAGCGGAGAAACCTAAGCCGCCGTATTTGGGCGGAATGATCATGCCGAAGAAGCCTTCGTCTTTGAGTGCTTGCCACACTTCCGGTGCCAAGTCACGACGCTGGAAGACTTCCCAGTCATCGGTCATGGCGCAAAGGCGCTCGACCGGGCCATCTAGGAAGGCTTGCTCAGCATCGTTGAGTTCGGGATAAGGCTCACGCAACAAACGCGAGAAATCGGGGCGCCCCGAAAACAACTCGCCTTCATACCAAACCGTGCCTGCATCCAAGGCTTCGCGCTCAGTGCGCGAAATCACAGGCAACAAGCCCGCCTTCTTCAAATAGCGCATGAGTGGCGTCGTGACCACACGTACACGCAAGGGGTGCACGAGAAGAATCGCCGCAGGAACCGCCAGAATCAGCCACAGCCAAAGCGGCGCTCCCCACCAAAAGAGAAAGCCAGCAAACCAAGCCGCATAGACCTGGCGCTTGAGACCGAAGAATCCGATCGTGAGCAGACCGGCGAAGAAAAGGATGGCACTCATGAGTGAGTTGGGGATGAAGTCGATGCTGGTTGCAGCAAACACAGGGCGTGGGCGATGGTGCTGTTGATGAACACTTCCGTGTCATAACGCTTATCTACCCGCTTGGCGTCGATCAAAGAGAGTGCGCCGTGGAGTTGGCTCCACAACACAATCGAGCCCAAGACTGGATCAAAATTCGCAGAAGCACCGCGCGCTTCGAGCAGGACCTCAGCGAACAACTCCAAGTTGCGCCGCGCCTTACGGTACTTTTCGGTCGGGTAACGCCGCATTTCCATGGGCGTCATTTGGAACATGATTTCGTAGTACTCGCTGTTGGCGAGACCAAAATCCAGGAAGGCGCGACACATGCCTTCGTAGCGCTCAGGGACGGGCGTCTCCCGGCGCGAGGCCTCTAGGAGCACCTCATGCAGCAAATCCATGCCCTCTTCGATGAGAGCGTGGATTAGGGCGTCTTTGTTCTCGAAATGAAGGTAGATGCTGGTGGCCGTACAGCCCACAGCGGCGGCCACCTTGCGCATCGAAACGCTGGCGTAGCCTTCTTCAAGCAGTAATCGGCGCGATTCATCGAGGATCGCGCGGCGGAGGTCTCCGTTTCTAGCCATGGCAATTGTGGACATCGGCAGGTTTACAGTGTAAAGTTTACACTGTCAAGGCACGAAACAGCCGAAAAGGCTATAGAAAATGCTTTCCTACGCCTCCTCCTCTGGGCACCCGCGCCTGGTCATCGCCGCAGGCCTGCGCACACCCATGGCGCGAGCTGGTGGGGTATTTGCCAAAGAAGACGCCGGCCACCTCGGTGCTCTGGTCACCCGCGAGCTCCTCGCCCGCACCGGGATTGCCCCCGATGCCATCGACGAGGTCATCACTGGCTGCGTCGGCCCACCCTTCGACCAGGCCAATGTCTCGCGGGTGATTGCTCTGCGTGCTGGTCTGCCCCGCCCCACGCCGGCGCGTACCGTTGCACGCAACTGCGCCAGCGGCATGGAAGCGGTGACCTCGGCCGCGACCAATATCCTGTCCGGTCTCGGCGACACCTACCTCTGCCTAGGTGTCGAGGTCATGAGCTCCTACCCGCTGATTTACGGGCCAGCCATGACCAACTTCTTTGCGCGCCTGAACCGCGCGCGCTCGGGTGGCGCCAAGCTCAAAGCCATGATGAGCTTCCGCCCCAGCATGCTCGCTCCGCGAGTGGCGCTGGTCGAGGGCCTCACTGACCCCACCACGGGCATGATCATGGGCAAGACAGCCGAACTGGTCGCCCGTGACTTTGGCCTCAGCCGGGAAGAATGCGATCGCTATGCCCTGCAGTCGCACCAACGCGCCATGAAGGCGCGCGACCTCGGGCGCTTCGAGAAGGAAATCGTGCCGGTGGTGCCACTTGGCGCCAAGCCGAAGCAAAGCTCGCTGCGCCACGACGACGGCATCCGCGACGAACAGTCCATGGATGCCCTGGCCAAGATGAAGCCCTACTTTGAGAAGCCCGATGGCATCGTCACCGTGGCCAATGCTTGCGGCATTACCGACGCCGCCGTCGCCCTTCTTGTCACCACCGAAGACCGCGCACGCGAATTGGGCCTGAAGCCTCTCGCCGCAATTCGTTCCTTTGCCTGGGCTGGGCTGGATCCGGCACGCATGGGTTTAGGCCCGGTGTACTCCTCCGCTGCCGCCCTGGATGCCGCCGGCTTGACCGTTGCCGATATGGCGACCGTAGAACTCAACGAAGCCTTCGCCGCGCAAGTCCTTGGCTGCGCGCGCGCCTTCGCCAGTCGAGAGTTTGCGCAGAAGCACCTTGATCGCGACCAAGCCCTCGGCGAACTCGACCCGGCTAAGCTCAACCCCAATGGCGGTGCCATCGCCCTTGGCCACCCGGTCGGCGCCACCGGCGCGCGCTTATTGCTGACGACCGCACTCGAGCTGCAACAAAGAGAACAGCAGTTCGGCCTCGCCACGCTGTGCATCGGCGGCGGCCAAGGCGGCGCAGTCGTTCTCGAGAACCTCGGCGGAACTGGAGCCTAAGCATGGAACTACAAGGATTCCCATTCCCCGCGAACAGCCCTGAACCGGGCGCTTGCATCCGTATCGAGCGCCCTGAAGAGGGATTGGCTGTGGTCATTTTGGACCCTCCCCACCGCAGCTTGGCGGTCTTGGATGCGCCACTTCTGCGCGACCTCGATGCCGCCATTAGCGATCTCGAAAGTGATCCCGGTCTCAAAGGTGTGGTCTTTGCCGGTCGTGAACCATTGAAGTTTGCCGCTGGCGCCGACATCGAAGGCATTTCTTCGATTGCCAACGAGCACGACGCCTACGCCATCGTGACCTATGTGCACAAACTGTTTCAGCGCATTGAAAACCTGCGCGCGAAAACGGTGGCTGCCATCGGCGGCCCGGTGCCGGGTGGTGCCTATGAGTTGTCGCTCAGCTGTAATCTGATTGTCGCGGCCGACGACCCCAAAACGCGCATTGGATTGCCCGAAACGCAGCTCGGCATTCTGCCAGGTTGGGGCGGTTCGCACCGCTTACCCGAGCGCTTGGGCATTCCCGCTGCGCTCGACGCAATCATGACCGGTCGACTGCTTCCTGCACGTCGCGCTTGGAAGAAGGGCATGATCGATCGCCTGACCTACCCCCACCTCTTGCATCAAATCGCCGCCGACTTGGCGATGGGGCGCGAAAAGTGCAAGCCCCGCCGACGCAAAGGCATGGCGAAGTGGCTGATGGATCGCAATCCACTGGCCCGCGCCGTCGTGCGCCGTTCAGTCATGAAGACGGTGATGGCGCGCACCAATGGCAAGTATCCGGCCGCCGAAGCCGCCCTTGATGTGGTGCTTGGCTCTCCCGGTCGTTCGCGCGAGCAAGCCGCCACCATCGAAGCCGAGGCCGTCGCCAAGCTCGCCACCGGTTCGGTATGTAAGAGCTTAGTCAGCATCTTCTTTGCCTCTGAGGCAGCGAAGAAACTCGGCCGCGGTAGTGAAGATTTCCGCCCACGCGCCTTTTCGCATACCAGCGTGATTGGTGGAGGCATCATGGGCGGTGGCATTGCCTCGCTGTTTGCCAGCAAGGGCATGGACACGCGCCTGATCGATCTTTCGCGCGACGCCCTCGATCACGCCCAGGCGCAACACATCTTCGACATCGAGAAGAAGGCCAAGCGCCGGCGCATGACGCGGGACAAGGCTGAGGCCGCCATCGACCGCCTCACGGTTTCAGAAAGCATGAATGGCATTGCCAATGCCGACATCGTGATCGAGGCTGTTGCCGAAGTCATGGGTGTGAAGCGCAAGATTTTGGCCGCCGCTGCTGAACGCGTAAGCGACCAATGCCTCCTTGCCACCAACACCAGTTCGCTTTCCGTCACGGAGATGGCCAAAGGCCTTCCCCATCCGGAACGCGTGATTGGCATGCACTTCTTCAACCCTGTGGCCAAGATGCCATTGGTGGAAATCGTGCGCGGCGCGGAAACCAGCGAAGAGGCCGTCACCGAGATTGCTGCACTCGCCACGCGTTGCGGCAAGACTCCGGTCGTGGTCAAAGATGTGGCTGGCTTCTTGGTCAACCGTCTACTGGGCCCCTACCTCGATGAAGCGGTGCGTCTGTTCCTAGCCGGGGTCGACCCCGCGCGGATTGACCATCTCATGGTCGACTTCGGTATGCCGATGGGCCCTCTGCGCCTGCTCGATGAAGTGGGCCTAGATATCGCCGAGCATGCTGCTGCCAGTCTGCACGAAGCTTATGGCGAGCGCATGACCCCGAGCGAGGGCATCGCCAGCTTGAAGAGCGAAGAACGCCTCGGCGCCAAGACCGGCAAGGGCTTCTACAAGCATGGCGGCAAGAAGGGCAAAAAGCCTCAGTTGTGTAGCGATCTTAAACGCTTCCAAGAAAGCACCAAGGCGCGAGACTTCTCCGACGAGCAAATCGTCGAACGCATGGTTCTGGCCATGGTCAATGAAGCGGCGCGTTGCCTCGAAGAAGGCGTGGTCGCCAATCGTCAGCAATTGGACCTAGCCACTGTCTTTGGCACCGGCTTCGCTCCTTTCCGTGGTGGTTTGATGCGCTATGCCGAAAGTTTGGGTTGGTCAGAAGTCGTCGCCAAGCTCGATCGCATTGCGCACGAACGCGATGTCGCCCTACGCTTAGGCGGCTTGGCCAAGTTCAAACCGGCAGAATGGTTGCGTCAGCAAGTGGCGCGGCAGGAGAGTGCTGCACCAAGTGCGGCTGCTCCGGCTCCACCGACGACACCGGCACCGGAAGCCTAATCGCCTAAACAAAAAAGCGCCCCGACCTGCGTGCTAAATGCGCAGTCGGGGCGAATGTTGTTGCGAAGAAAAAAAGTGACGGTCATCGACCCTAACGATGACCGCCACAACCTAAGCCAGGGGAATGTTCCTACGATGGAGTGGCGAAGACCCTAAACAACGCATCCATCTAAAACCCTGAACAGAGGGGATCAAGTCCGACCGAAGGTGACTCCCGGGCGGCTGATGCCGAATGGGGGGCCGCGGTGGCGGACAGAAAGAGCGAGACCAAACCGTCTTCGGCCCTCTGGCCCCGGGCGGTGTTCGTCTCCCGGCTTGCTTTGTCTACGCTGCTTAGGACTACCTGGTTAGCAGGATTCCCTGGAAAATTATGGAACCTTGCAAATTTCCCATGCCCATGGCGTATTAGTTCCCGTTTCGGTTGCGATTTAGGAGGTCGGCGAGCAAGAACGCCACGCCAAGAAGGCTCAAAATGATTCCAAAAACGGGGCCTTCTTGATCATTGTGATGAATGTATCCGAGCTCCTTGCTGAGTAAGAGCGCGCCTCCAATCGCCAACAGGACCAAACCGCGAACATAGGGCCGGCGACCAGAGGGAGAATCCTCATCAGGTTTACGCTGTTCACCTAGCGCCTTGACCACGATTTCGGGGTCCATTCCATTCTCGATGGCCTTCTCCACGGCACGAGCTCGATCGCGGTTTTTCCGACTGTCAAAGAAGAAGTAGGCAATCGGAATCGAAAAGGCGCCACCCATGGCGACGATGGGGATGATGAGTTCTGCATCCATGTTGCTCCTTTGACCGGACCGGACCTTCCTTGGTTGCAGCGATTCCACAAAAGAGGGCGTGCTGGAAGCGGCCACCCTCCCGGCTTATCGTGGTAGCGGCTATGTCCGCACCGCCCCCATCCGCAGGACGTCTGTTCCTGGTCAGCAATCGATTACCGGTCACTCTTTCTGAGGGCGAAAACGGCCTTGAGGCCACTCTTAGCGCTGGTGGTTTGGCCACCGGCCTAGTTGGCCTGCACCAAGAATCCGGCGGAGGCTGGATTGGCTGGCCTGGTCTCACCACCGCCGACGGCACCTTAAGCAGCGAAGTTCAGGAAGCTTTGCGTGAACGCGACCTCATCGGCGTTGGTCTAAGCGAAGAAGAACACCGCGGCTACTACCAGAAGTTGTCGAACCAGTGCATTTGGCCACTGTTCCACTACTTCAAGGAGCGCATGCACTACGACGACGATGATTGGGAGCAATACGTCGCCATCAATCGCCGCTTTGCCGACGCCGTGCTTGCCGAAGTCGAAGACGAAGATGTGGTCTTTGTGCAGGACTTCCACCTGATGTTGCTGCCCGCCATGTTGCGCGAGGCACGACCCAACCTGCGCATCGGCTTCTTCCTGCATATCCCCTTCCCCTCTTCCGAGGTCTTCCGCATCTTCCCCCGCCGCGAAGAATTGCTGCGCGGCGTTCTTGGTGCAGATTACATCGCCTTCCACACCATGGGTTATCTGCGGCACTTCCGCTCCTCGGTGTGTCACTTGCTCGGGTTGGAAACCCGAACCTCGTCGATTGATCTCGGCGACCGCTCGGTGCGGCTCGACTCGCGCCCGCTGCCGATTGATGGTTGGCGTTGGGGCCCCGGAAGCGAAGAAGACGAGCAAAAGATCGCCGACTATCAAAAAGAGTTGGCCGAGATGGCCGATGGCCGCCAACTGGTCTTGGGTGTCGAGCGCATGGACTACACCAAGGGAATCCCAGAACGGCTCATCGCCGTCAAAGACTTCCTGGCCGAAGACCCGAGCCGCGTCGACCGCATGTTCATGGTCCAAGTGGCGGTGCCTTCGCGCGCCGAAGTTGACGACTACCGCGAACTCAAAGACGAAGTCGACCGCTTGGCCGGCTCGATCAACAGTGAGTTTGGGCGCCCAGGTCGTCTCCCACTCCACTATCTATATCAGTCGGTCCCGCCGTGGCAGTTGCGCGCGCTGTATCGCTCCGCAAATGTCGCCTTGGTCACGCCGCTGCGCGATGGCCTCAACTTGGTCGCCAAGGAATATGTGGCTTCGCGCCTCAACAACGACGGCGCCTTGGTGCTTGGCGAGTCCACCGGTGCCGCTTGGGAGCTGGGCGAAGCGCTACGCGTGAACCCATACGACCCCGATGCCATGTGCCGCGCACTTGGCCAGGCTTTGGACATGCCCAAGGACGAGCAGATCGCACGGATGGCCCCGATGCGCGAGCGCGTGCTCGACAATGACATCGAAAAATGGGCGCGTGGATGCCTGCATGCCATCCGCCGTTCGCACCGCGTCGGCCCGGCGCCTGCACCGCTCGGCGTCGACGCGCGTCAGGAGCTGCTCGAGAATTGGCAACGCGGCACGGCCCCTGCCATTTTGCTCCTCGATTACGACGGCACCCTGCAGCCCTTTGCCCAACGCCCCGAAGGCGCTGTACCTGATCCTGAGCTGCTCTCGCTCCTGCGCCGGCTTGCTCAACTGCCACAAGTGGAGCCGTGGGTGGTTTCCGGTCGTCCGCCGCAGGTGCTTGAAGAATGGCTCGGCGCCACTGGTGTCGGCTTTGTTGCCGAACATGGTGCCTACCTGCGCAAACCAGGCGCTAAGGAGTTCCAATCTCTGCTCGACAACGACGCCCTAACTTGGCGCGATGACGTGCGGCCGATTTTGGAACGCTTCGTCGGCCATGTTCCCGGCAGCTTGATCGAAGAAAAAGCCGTCGGCCTAGCTTGGCATTACCGCGAGGCCGATCCGGTCCTCGGTGCGTGGCAAGCGCGCGAGTTGTTCCAGCACCTGACCGAACTCCTACCTGACCAGGGCGTCCAGGTCATGCGCGGCAACAAAGTGATTGAAGTGCGCCCGGCAAGCGTCAGCAAAGGCATGAGTTCGCGGCGCATTCTCAAGGCGCTCGACCCAGCCAAAGATCGCTTCCTGTTGGCCGCCGGCGATGACATCACCGACGAAAGCTTGTTCCGCATGCTTCCAGACAGCGCCTGGACCTTGTTAGTGGGCAGCCGCAAGTCCCAAGCTCGCTTCCGCCTGGAAAATCCGGCGGAGCTACGCGCTTTGCTGACCTGGCTCGCCGATTGCCCTCCCCCCGCGCCCACCGCCGCGTCAAGCCAGGCCGCCGGAAGCGCCGATAGGTCCTAATGGGCCAACCCCTGTCCCGCTTGTTTGCATGCATTTAGACCACGGCATTCTTGGCAATGGCCGCATTTTGGCGCTGGTCCACCCGGACAGCAGCATGGATTGGCTGTGCATGCCGCGCTTCGACAGTCCTTCTGTCTTCGCGCGCATCCTCGACGAAGAGAAAGGCGGCTGCTGGAGTTTCGTCGATGGCGATGGCCAGCCACTCAAAGGCGAGCTCAGCTATGTCCACAACACCAATGTGTTGCGTCACGTCTTCCGCGATGAACACGGCGCCTGGGAGTTGTTCGACTTTGCGCCACGCATTCCCGACGGTTTGCGCCACAAGACTCCACTACGAGTCACGCGCTTGTTGCGCCCACTCGAAGGGCGGCCGCGACTGGCGGTGCGCTTTGACCCGCGCCCGAACTATGGTCGTGAACAACCGCGCTTGCTCCCGGGCACTCACGGCTTGGAGTTCGAAGGCGATGGCCAGCCCTACACGCTGCAGACCAACTTGCCTTTGGATTACATCGAGAGTGGCCGCGCCTTCACCCTCGACGCTCCGCGCTTCTTCACCCTCGACTATGGCCTCGTCGGTGCGCCGCAGCATCTCGACGACATCCATCGCGAGCTGGATCTCACCATCGCCGGTTGGCGCCACTGGGCGCGCAACTCCTCGCTGCCTGGCTTTGCCGATGAAGAGGTGCTGCGCTCGGCCTTGTGCCTGAAGCTGCACGCCTACGAGGACACCGGTGCCATCATTGCCGCGAGTACCACGAGCATTCCCGAGGTCATCGGCGAACCGCGAACTTGGGATTATCGCTTCTGCTGGCTGCGCGATTCGGTCTTCACCGTCGAAGCCCTGCGCCGCCTCGCCCACTTCTTTGAAGGGCGCCAGTTCTTGCGCTTCCTGCTCGACGTGGTCGAAGGCGGAGAACTACAGCCGCTCTATGGCATCGGCGGCGAACGCGAACTCCCCGAAGAAGAATTGCTGCACTTAAGCGGCTATGAAGGGACCTCGCCAGTGCGCGTCGGCAACGCTGCTGCTGCGCAATACCAGGCCGACCTCATGGGCGAAGTGGTGTTGTGCATTCGCAGCATGCTGGTCGACACCCGCTCCGACCTGCGCAACCCCAAGCACTGGCATCCGCTCGTCGAGCGCATGGTCGAAGAAGCCATCGAGGGCTTCACCAAGCCCGACATGGGCATTTGGGAATACCGTGGACGCCCGATGCGCCACACCTTCTCGCGCGCCATGTGTTGGGCGGCCGTCCACCACGGCAGTTTCATCGCAGAGCACTTCGGTGCCACCGAGCAGGCCGAAGAATGGCGCAAGGTTGCTGCCAAGATGAAGGAAGAGGTGCTGGAAGAAGCGTGGAACGAAGAACTCGGCATGTTTGTGCAGGCCGAAGATTCCCCCCACGCCGACGCCGCCCTGCTGTTGCTGCCCTCGATCGATCTGATCAAGGCCACTGACCCGCGCTTCCTATCCACCCTCGATCGCTACAAGGAGCTCCTGGTCAGCGATACAGGCGTCATGCGCTACGTCCATGGCGACGACTTCGGCGTGCCCACAAGCAGCTTCACCATCTGTAGCTTCTGGTGGATTGAAGCCCTCGCCATGGCCGGCCGCCTCGACGAGGCCAAGGATATGTTCGACCAAGTTTGTAGCCAGGCCAATCCGCTCGGGCTCTTCAGCGAGGACTACGATCCGGTCGCAAAGCGCATGCTTGGCAACTTTCCGCAGGCCTATACCCATGTGGGCTTGATCAACGCGGCCATGACCATTGGCAACTTGCTGCGCGCCCGCGACGGGCGTTTCCACGCCTGGAGCTAAGCCCAGGCCTGTCTAGGCCTAGAGCGTGTCGGTGTTGGACACCGCGCACGAAGCTAGGTCGACGGCCTGCAGGTGAATCCCGCACGCCCCCGCCGGTGCGTACATCAAGAAATTCACCGCACCTTGGCCGTTGGCTCGATGGATCGCCATCAAAGTCGGGTTGGCCAAATCCAGCCAATGTCCAGCGCAGGACCCACCTTGAAGAAGGATCTGACCGGGCTGGCCGAACACAATGCCGACCCAAGAATTTGGCGTGGCGGTGCTGACATCAATCGTGATCAAGCCCGGGCACATGCCGTACACCCCCAACTGCGGACTCGGAACTCCCACGGCATAGTGCAAGGTGCCATTCCATTCGCGGTCGTGAAAAATGGTCCCGCCTAGACCGCCAGTGCCATTCCCCACATTGGTGTGCAAGTACATCTCTGCACTGGTGTAAGTGGTTCCCCCCGTCGGTCCATTGCTGTAGCGCATTTCTTGCACGGGATGGCTGGTCAAGTTCACAAACAGTCCATAAGTTTGACCGGCGAGGAAGGTCTTGCCGTTGCCCGCTAAGTCGATGTACGTCGGGAAGTCTCTGCCCGCAGAAATCCCGGAGTAGCTACCTAAGAACGTCCAGGACATCGGGATCTGTTCGATGCCCCTGGAAGATTGATCGGCATACCAAAGCTCTACCGTGACCGCGGTCCCTGGATTCGTGGTGTTGATATCCATGCCGGTCAACACCAAGTCATGGCGAGGCGTGATATCGAACATGTTGCCTGCGAACTCGTTGTCGCTGTCAAACCTGGTAGTCAGGCTTTGCGCTTGCAAGCTTGGAGAAGCCAAGCTCAAAAACAAGCCTAGGGTCAAAAGGGGGTTCCAGATTCGCATGGAATCACCATACCAGGAATCCTGAAATGGCCATTTCGGCCCAGAATCGCCCATTTGGGCATAAAAAATGCGGCAGCTGGAACCCTAACCCACAGCTGCCGCACAAACCTCCCGAAGGACCGAAGCCCTAAGGGATTGTCCCCACGTATTCAGAAGAGCCTTTTCATCTTGTGACGTTCTCTAAGACAGAATCTTTGCCCTTTTTAGGCTATCGGGCGTTTTGCGTGCGGAAATACTCCTGGGCCGTGAGCACAGCGCCAAAGACGCCAATGAGGCCGAAGGAGACGACGAGGGCGAAAACCGGCGCTAAAACGAGCGGGTTTGTGCCTTCGACAAAGGGGAAGGCGAGCTGGATTGCTTGCGAGAGGAGTGACATGATTTCTTGTGCGTTGTGCCTGTCACCGATGCTTACGAGCCGGTAACCGAATTGCAGGAGAAATTTATTCTGCAACCAAGGAGATAGGATGAGGGTCCAAGGAATGGTAGGTGGAACTGCCGAATCTCCCCTCTGCGGCCTCTCTGATGCCGCTCAACCAAAGAAACGCCCGCCGTTTCGTGGATAGCTTCACGCCCTTAATTAGCGCTCAATTGAGCCGCTTTCGCCTCCCGCACGATCTTCTCCAAGATGCCGTGCAGGAGACGCTGGTGCGTTGTTTGCGCGGCCTCAAGAACTTCCGTGGCGACGCCCAACTCTCGACCTGGGTCTACCGCATTGCCTACCGCGAGGGGCTTCGCGCCCAGGAGAAGCTCAAGCGTGACCGCAGCCGCGCGGTTTCCTTGAGCCCCCTCGCCGAGCCCGCCGATTCCGCCACTACCTATTCCCCCTCCTTTGCCGCCGAACAACAGGATGAAGTCCTGCGTGTGCGCACCGCCATGGAGACTCTGCCCAATGAGCAGCGCCTGGTTTTGGGGTACCATTATTTGGACGGCCTCTCGGTCCATGAAATCGCGTTGCTGATGAGCGCGCGACCGAATACCGTGAAGTCGTGGCTCAAGCGCGGACGCGATAGCCTCAAGTCCACCTTGGCCGACCCCTCTTCGGAGGACTCCGCATGAAAGACCTCGAACAACTGCTGCGCGATCCCCGCGCCCACGCCGACGCCCCCTCGGAAGAGTCGTGGCGTGCATGGAGCGACGAGGCCCTCGCCAAGTGGAATGCGGAACAAGCCCAGGCCCGGCAGCGAAGCCCATTTCGCTTGGTCAGCAATGTCCTGTTCTATGCCGCCGTACTCATGGCGTTATGGATGTTGTTCCCCGCCTTGGCCAGCACCGCAGAGAAGATGGGAGAAACCGTCGGCAGCTATGAATTGTGGGTCGGCATGCCCAGCCCGTGGGTCTTCGCCGGCATTTCCTTGGCGATTGCGGTGGCCATCACGCCTCCTCTGCGCCAACGCCTGCTCCACGAAATCGGCTAGTCGCAGCGCGTAGAATGACTCCCCATGGAGTCTTCCCCTGCCGATGTCGTCGTCATTGGTGCTGGCATTGTCGGCCTAGCTACCGCCTATCGGCTGCTCCAGGATCGCCCCGGCATTTCGCTGGTGGTTCTGGATAAAGAAGATGGCCCCGCCCACCACCAGACCGGACACAACTCTGGGGTGCTGCACTCCGGCATTTACTACAAGCCGGGGAGCTACAAGGCGCGCAACTGTCGCGAAGGCAAGGAAATGATGGAAGCCTTCTGCCGCGAGCACGAGATTCCCTTCGAGACTTGCGGCAAGGTGATTGTCGCGATTGAAGAAGCCGAGCTGCCCTTGCTCGACAACATCTTTAAGCGCGGCCAGGAAAATGGCGTCGACTGCGCGATGATCTCCAAAGAAGAGCTCGCCGAGATCGAGCCGCACGCTGCGGGCATCAAGGCCATCAAAGTGCCCGAAGCCGGCATCGTCGATTACAAAGAGGTGTGCCGACGCCTTGCCGATAAGGTCACCGCCGCTGGCCAGAAAATTGTTTACGGCGCCAAGGTGCGCGGGTTGGTCGAGGCTGGCCCAGAGGTGGTGGTGCAATCCACCGCGGGCGATTTCCGCGGCAAGGCTGTGGTCAACTGCGCCGGTCTGCATAACGACCGCGTCACGGCCATGAGTGGTGCCAAGCCGCCGGCGCGCATCGTGCCTTTCCGCGGCGAGTACTACGAGCTGAAGCCGGAAGCCAAGCACTTGTGCAAGCATCTGATTTATCCGGTGCCGGATCCGAACTTCCCGTTCTTGGGTGTGCACTTCACACGCATGATCGACGGCAGCGTGGAATGCGGCCCCAATGCGGTGTTGGCTCTCGCACGTGAAGGCTACACCTGGGGCGACATCAACCTCAAAGACCTCGGCGGCACCTTGACCTACGGCGGGTTCTGGAAAATGATTTCCAAGCATTGGAAAACCGGCTTCGGCGAGATGCACCGCTCTTTGTCCAAGGCAGCTTTCACCAAGGCACTCTCGCGCCTGATGCCTGAGATTCGCTCCGAGCACCTGGTCAAAGCGCCTGCTGGCGTGCGCGCGCAAGCGCTGATGCCCGACGGCCTCGCCATCGACGATTTCCTCTTCCAGGAACATGGCCAAGTGCTGAATGTGTGCAACGCGCCAAGCCCCGCGGCCACCAGCAGCCTTTCGATTGGCAAGGCGATTGTCGAACGGCTATCGCCGACCTTGGACCGTTAGTGGTCGGAGGGAATCGGCGGCGCTGGATTCAGCGCCTCTAGGGGAAGCTGGACTTGCTGCAGCGTGCCAGCCTTCACCGTGATCAAAGGATCACCCTGGAAGCTCATGGCTGGAGGGCCAAAGGCATTGGACCCCATGTCGTCGAGCACCACGCGATAGCTCCCCTCTGGTAAATCCAGCAGGAGGTTAGATTGGCGGCGCCCCTCCAAATCAGGAAGGGCCAGGCGTAAGTACTCTTCAGGCATGACCTGGCCTTCCAGGGGTTCGAGCTGGTATTCCAAATGCCACCCGCGACCTTCTGGGGGCAAGAGCAGGTCTAAGCGCAAACTCCCGACGCCATCCAGACGAGTCATGGTGGCCTGGCTACGTAGGATTTGCACCTCTTGGGTGAGCTGGACCGGAAGGACCAAGGGGACATAACCCTCGGCGTTGACGCGCCACTCCAAATCCAATCCAGCAGCTGGGATTTCCCCTGGCCACACCATGTACACCTGATCCGGTGGTAGGCGGAAGCGACTATGCAAGAAGGGGCTCAGGCTATTGGGCGCCACCAATCCAGTGGATACCCATAGCGGACGCGAAGAGGTTTCCGTGGGCCATTGCAAATCCAGGTACAAAACCTTGGTCGCCATTTCCAAGCGAACGCCCAGCTCTCCGGCGCGCAAAGCCAGCACCCGCTCGCCATGTTGCTGCAGAGGAATATTGAGGGGCAGAGGACCGTTGGCTTCCCCCATGAAAGCACTCACCGAATACATGCCTGGCGGCAAGCCATAGAAGGCAAAGGCACCGTCCTTTTCTGTGACCATTCCTACTGGATGGTAAGCGCCGATGGTGTCGCCAGCCTCAATCCTGCGCATCAGCTGAAGCCGCACATTTTCCACCGGAACGCCACGCAAGTCGAGCACGCGCCCGCTGATGCTAAGCCCAGGATCCAAGCGCAGTTGTCCATGATCTTCGCGAGCAAGCGAAACATCGAGCCCTCCGCTGGGATGCAATATCCGCAACTGTGAAGGTGGTTCCTTTTCGCTGCGCGGCAGGCGGAAGTAGCCCTCGGGGCTGGTCCATCCCTTCAAGATGCCATCGACATGTAACTCGGCCATGGCGGCGGGCTGGCCTTGGGGGGTGAGTACTTGGCCTGCCGAGGTCTTGAGGTTGCGCGGCAAACGAACAATCCATTCGCCTCGATTCGGAAGGTCGGAATTGGGACGGGCGTCAGCCAGCTCTGGGTGACGCAACATCAATTCCAAATCGACAAAGCCCATTTGCACGGCCATGCGCCCCATCGCTTGGGGAAGGATGGCGCCGGGAATGCTAAAGCGACCTTCCTCATCGGCGGTGCCGGTCACTACTGGCTCGTCTGCCTTGGGCGGTCGAGTGCGCCCACCCATCGGTGAAGAGTCTCGCTTCCAGACGGCGTACTTCACGCCAGCAAACGGGCGGCCGCGTTCATCGACCACTTGCACTGGGATCGCATCTTCTTCGCCGATCGGAGGCAGCACCGTTGCCGATGGCAAAGCCTGGTCCTCCCGCTGCGGCCCCGAGTCTGGATTGAGGTCGCCTAAACCAGAGTTTGGTGAGGTCTCCTGGCCAAACTCATCGTCAGCCGCCTCAACGCCCTGTCCGGGGCCATCTGGGCCTGAGGATTGCTGCTGATTCGACTCTAGGCCACCCCACAGCCACCAGCCGAGAGCCCCCAAAAGAAGGAGCACAGGCAGGAGAACGGCGAGAGGGCGAGCTGAGGAGGTCATATTGCAGGCGTTCGCTCCATTATGCCGATAGGAAGGGGCTTCACCGGGCCTTTCCGGTTGACAGCGTTCTTCATGCTCGCTCCGCGCACGCTCCGCCGCCACCTCCGCCGCATCCGTCAAGATCGGCCGGACTTAGCGTATATGGCTGCCTTCGGCAGTTTGCTGCTCCTGGTATGTGCCCTGCCTATGGGGTTGGCCCTCTTCGGCATCAGCATCAGCGGTCGTGAGACCTTCTCTACCCTGAGTGAGGACGGCGCGACGTTGCCGCTCACGACGGAGAATGCCTTCTCGCTTCTGCGAGGAAGTTTCTTCCACTCCATCCTGGAATGGGGAGCCATCAGTATTGCTGGCTGCGTGGGCCTTCTGTCCATGGTGCAGTTCCGCATGCGCCGCGATGTATCCCTGGCCATTCTCGGCCTTGCGCTCGCATGCGCAGGAGCCATGGATGCCATGCATGCCCTCGCTGCGGATCACATCATTGCGCATAAGGCCGAAGATTCGCGGCTGATTCCTTACACCTGGGCGGTCAGTCGTTTGTTCTACGGCACGATTCTGTTGTTGGGCGTAGGACTCTTTACTTGGTGGCAACGCGGCCAACGCAAGCTTTCCACGCGCATGGTGTTTGGGCTTGGCTTCGCCTTCTCGGCATTGGCGGGAACCTTTGTTTGGTTTGCCGCCGACTCTGCCTCACTCCCCCAAGTCATTTTTCCAGATGCGACCCTGAAACGCCCCTTCGAGCTGGCGCCACTGGGGGTCTTCGTGATTACGGCCTTCACCGTTTTGCCCCTGAGTTACCGCAGGAGCCGCAGCCCGTTCACGGCTTCTTTGTTGTTGGCCATGATTCCGGCGATTGCCGGCCAACTCTACATGGCGCTTGTTTCGACTGGAATCCATGATGGCGCCTTCATGTGGGCTCATATCTGCAAAGCCTTAACCTATCTGGTTCCCTTAGGCGGATTGATTGCGGTTTCGATGGAAACTTGGCGACGCAGTGAGCAAGCGGAGAAAGACCTGGTTGTGGCGACGGCACGCGCCGAGGATGCCACCAAGGCGAAGAGTGATTTCTTAGCTGCCATGAGTCATGAGATTCGCACGCCCATGAACGGCGTCATCGGCATGACCTCTTTGCTGCTCGATACTGAACTCGGCAAGGAGCAGAAGGAATACACCAATGCTGTGCGCAGTTCCGCCGACAGTTTGCTCGAACTCATTAGTGACATCTTGGACTTCTCCAAAGTAGAAGCTGGCAAGATGGAACTCGAAGAGCAGGCCTTTGATCTGCAACAAGTCTTTGACGACGCCCTAGAACGGCTCGGTCATCGCGCTGGCGAAAAGAAGCTGGAGCTCGCGGGTTTCCTCGCGGCCGACGTACCGCTGCAACTGATTGGTGACCCTTCGCGCTTGCGCCAAGTGCTGATGAGCATCGGCGGCAATGCCGTGAAGTTCACCGAGCATGGCGAAGTATGCATGCGCGGCAACTTGGTTTATGACGGCGGCGATCATGTCAAGCTGCGCTTTGAAGTGCGGGACACCGGCATCGGTATTCCTCAGGATTCGATTTCGCGCTTGTTCCAAAGTTTCTGCCAAGTCGATGCCGCCACCAACCGCCGTTATGGCGGAAGTGGCTTAGGCTTGGCCATCTCCAAAGAACTGACCAAATTGATGGGTGGTGAAATTGGGGTGGAGTCGGTCGAAGGCGAAGGCAGCACCTTCTGGTTCACCGTGCGCCTGAATAAGAAAGCTGGAGTGGGTGCCCTGGTCATGCCTGGTCTGGATCCCCTCGCCGCGACCCGAGTGATGGTCGCTGACGCTTCGATGGCGAGTCGTGAAAGCCTGCAAACGCTTATGCGTTCTTGGGGCTGCCGCTGTCGCGAAGCCACCGATGCTTGGGAAACCATTGAAGGCTTGCGCGACGCCGAAATGGAAGGCGAAGGGATCCAGGTTGCCTTGATCGACTTGTCCTTGCCCGGCAAGGACATGGAGGAGCTGTGCCAAAAGCTGCAGGATGATCCGGCCACGGCGAATGTGCCCTTGGTTGCCTTGGTTCCCCCAGGCGATCAAGAACACCTTGAGCTTCTGCGCTCAGGAATCTTCCGCGCCATCTTGCGCAAGCCGGTGCGCAAATCCATGCTGCGCGCATGCTTGATGAACATTCTTGACCGTACCGAGCCGGTTGCGGAAGATCGCCCGGAAAGTCCTGCGGAAGAAACCGTCACCGAAAGCGTCCTGGATGCCACTTCCGTCGAACTGCGTCCCCTGGGACTGGAAGCGGAACTCGCCCACAGTGGAACCGAGCCAGTGCCTCCACCCAAGGCGCAAGAGGACAACTCCCTCGTCGATGGCATGGAAGTCCTTCTGGCCGAAGACAACTTGGTCAACCAGAAGGTCGCGACCAAGCACCTGGAAAAACTCGGTTGCCAAGTCACTGTGGTCGGCAATGGCAAGCTCGCATTGGAAGCGGTGCAAGAGAAGACCTACGACATGGTGTTTATGGATTGCCAAATGCCCGAAATGGATGGCTACGAATCCACCGAAAGCATCCGTCGCCTAGAAGGCGAAGTCGCGCAAACGGTGATCATCGCCATGACGGCTCATGCCATGGCGGGAGACCGCGAGAAGTGCCTAGCTTCGGGCATGGATGACTACATTTCCAAGCCCTTCGATGCCGACGACCTGATTCGCGTGATTCGCGAGTGGGCTTCGCACAAAGTGGCCTCATAAGCGCGAATCTCGCGTTAATCCGGTCCAAAAGGAAGCCGGATTTCTGTGAAGGGGGTGCGGAGGTACATCCGATAAAGAAGTGAGGAGCATCGCTCCACCCTTTTTTCGCCTCCCCTCGGCAACTCGTGGCAACACCCTTTCCGGTTTCGGACCTGATTCGTACAGGTCGCTGGCTGCTGGCCTTGTGCCTAGCTCCTGCCCTATTGCAGGCGCTCGGAGTGGATTTTGGCGCGCAAACCGACGGCCCCCTAGTCCACAGTCTCCTGGAATGGACTTCGGTGTGCGCCGCAAGTTTGGTTGGGGCCCTTGCCTTCGTGCATTTCCGTGTGACCAGAGAGGCTTCCTTGCCAGTGATTGGCATGGCGATGTTGTGCGCTGGCGCACTCGACATGTTTCATGTCTTAGCGAGTGAAGGACTGGTTGGTGAGATTGCCGACCCCGAGTCTTTTGCTCCCTTCATTGGGACAGCGAGCCGCTTAGTGAGCGGCCTCATTTGTTTGCTCGGCGTCGGCCTCTTTGCGCTTTGGCTAGAGCCGGGGAAACGCTTCTCCACCGTGAGCTACTCGGTCATTGGTGGAGCCTTTGCCTTGGCTTCGATCATGCTCATGTCTTATGGCATGGATGCGCAGGGTTTGCCGCGCTCGGTCTACGCCGAGGACATGATTAAGCGCCCGCTTGAGATCTATCCGCTCGCGGTATATCTCCTTTGCGGGGCATTGGTGTTCCCTCTGTATTACCGCCACCACGCCAGCCCCTTTGCCTTATCGCTGGTGCTGATGATGGTGCCGCAAGCGGCTTCGCAACTGTACATGGCCTTTGCCTCGGCACAGGATTTCGATGCCGCCTTCAATATCGCCCATGGCCTGAAGGCGATTGGTTGGTTGGTTCCCGCCGGCGGATTATTGGCTGAGTTCGCCGACCTCTTTCGTCGTGAACGGCAAACGCGAGAGCGTTGTGAGGCGGCAGAAGCCAGCGCCATTCAAGCCGCGAAATCCAAGAGCGACTTCTTGTCCTCGATCTCGCAGGAGATTCGCACGCCGATGGCTGGAGTCATTGGCATGGCGGATTACTTGATGACCTCGGCTTTGGACAATGCCCAGGCCGACGCCGCGGAAACGATTGCCGGTTCGGCCGGAGCTGTATTGGCCTTGATCGATGATGTGCAGGATTTTTCGCAGTTGGAAACTGGTTTTGTCGAGCTTGCTGAAGAACCGCTGGCACCTCGCCGGTTGCTCGACGGCATCTTGGAGCTTTTGAGTGTGCAAGCCTTGCAGAACAAAGTGCGCATGAGTGCCTTTGCCGATCCCGAGGTCCCCGCTCGCGTGCTGGGCGACGAAAAGCGCTTGCGCCAAATCTTGCTCAAGCTGACCTCCAATGCACTACGCCACACCCGCGACGGCGAAGTCAACTTGCAGTGTGAGTTCGTCGAAGAGGGTTACACCCACGTCGTGCTGCGTTTCCACGTGTCGGACACCGGCAGCGGCATCCCCGACGACAAGCGCGCAGCCATTCTGCGCTCCTTTAGCCAAGCTGGCCAAGAAGATGGCATCGCTTATGGCGGTAACGGGCTAGGCCTTGCCGTCACGCGGCAAATGGTGCGATTGATGGGCGGGTCGATTTGGGTCGAAAGCACTGTCGGCCAGGGCACCTCTTTTGTGTTCACCGTTCGCCTATCGCGCGATCTTGATGAACGTCGGCAACCGCGCGTGGTCGAAGAGTGGCAAGGCAAACGCTTATTGCTTGCCGTCAGCAGTCCGATGCGTAGCAGTCAAATGAAGCGCCAGCTCCAAGCTTGGGGTTTCGAAGTGACCGTGGCGAACGACGCTTGGGATGCCCTGCGCGAATTGCGTGCCACGCTGTTAATGGAACAATGCTTCGACCTTGCGCTGATTGATCAGGACATGCCTGGCCGCAGCGGTGAAGAACTGTGTCAAGAATTCCGCGCGGCAGAAGGCGCGGATGGCATGAAAATCCTGCTGATGTCCGCGCCCGGAGAAATCATTCGCGAAGAGAATCCGTTGTGGGATTTGCGCATGCAATCGCCGATTAAGTTCGGCAGCCTGCACAATGCCTTGCAGCAGGCCTGTGGGGTGCAACGCTCTCCGCTTTATGACCGCCGCGCCGTCGATGCCGAACAGGCGGACATCGTTCCGGATGCGCTCAAGGTTCTTGTGGCCGAAGATGATCCGGTCAACCAAAAGGTGCTGAGTAAGCTGTTGGAGCGCCTAGGTTGCCAAGTCGACCGCGTCTGCAATGGCGAGGAAGCCACCGAGCGGGTCCAAACCGGCAGCTATCACCTGGTGTTCATGGATTGCAATATGCCTGGCCTGAATGGTTTCGATGCCACCCGGCTCATTCGCCTGCGTGAATCCAGCACCGGAGAGCACACCATCATCATTGCGATGACCTCGAATGCCCGCGCTTCCACCCGCGAACAGTGTTTGCAGGCCGGGATGGACGATTACATCACCAAGCCGATTCGGGCTAGCGTGCTGGCCGAGGCCCTGGACCGCTGGAAGGCGGGCGATGGCGCCATGACCGAGGCTTAAAGGCTGGTAGAATCCGGCCTTCCCTGGGTCCCCACTCCCCCTCCAGAAGTCATGAAAGTCCTCATCACCGGCCACCGCGGCTATATCGGCGCTCACGCCATCGACGTTTTTCAGGCCGCCGGCCACCAAGTCATGGGAGTCGATATCGGCCTCTACGACGGCGTGGAGTTCGGCACCCCGGCCGTGGCCGATGAAGACCTGACTCTAGATGTCTTTGACATCACCCCGGAAATGCTCAAGGGCGTCGATGCGGTGGTTCACCTCGCCGCGATTTCCAATGACCCCATGGGCGATTTGGATCCGCGCATTACCCACCACATCAATACCGGTGGCACCATGCATGTGGCCCGCGCCGCCAAGGAAGCTGGTGTGCCCCGATTCTTGTTCGCGAGTTCGTGCTCGATTTACGGCGCGGCCGGCGACAAGATTCTCGATGAAAGCGCCGAGTTCACTCCGGTTTCGGCCTACGCCGAATCCAAAGTCAACGCCGAAGCGCAGTTGACCGAACTCGAGTCTGACGACTTCGCCATCACCTATCTGCGCAACTCCACGGCTTACGGCCAAAGCCCGCGCCTGCGCACCGACTTGGCAGTCAACAACTTGTTGGCCTTTGCGGTCAGCATCAATGAAGTGAAGCTGATGTCCGATGGCTCTTCGTGGCGCCCCTTGGTCCACTGCCGTGACATCGCCCGCGCTTTCCTGGCCTTGTCCGAAGCGCCGATCGAAGATGTCCGCGGCTTGGCCGTGAATGTCGGCGGCAACGACGACAACTACCAGATTCGCGAGGTCGCGGAAATCGTGCACGACAATGTCGACGGTTCCGAGATCACCATTGCCGAAACCGCAGTGACCGATCCGCGCAACTACCGCGTGTCCTTCGACCTGCTGAACCAGAAGCTGCCTGAGTTCAAGCTCGAGTGGTCGGTGCGCTCGGCGGTGCCGGTCATGTTCAGCGAATACAAAGAGCGCGATGGCTTCGCCTCGGAATTTGAGGGCGGTCGCTACACGCGTTTGATCACCCTCCAAGGCAAGATGGCCGATGGCGCCCTGCCTGAATACTTCACCGAACTTTCGAAGAAAGACTAGAGATGAGCGACGACGTCATGAAACTCACCCAGGGCTCCAAGATTGAAGGAGTCTACGTGCAGCCGCTACGCAAGATTTGCGATGAGCGCGGCATGATCATGCACATGTTCCGCTGCGACAGCCCAATCTTTCAGAAGTTTGGCGAGGTCTACTTTTCGCAGTCGATGCCCGGCGCGATTAAGGGCTGGCACATCCACCGCGAACAGACCCAGCACTATGCCGTCATCCAAGGCATGATTAAGTTGGTGCTGTGCGACCTGCGCGAAGACTCCCCTTCCAAGGGCGTGATCGAAGAGCACTTCCTCGGCGAAGACAACTACTGCCTGATTCGCATTCCCGTCGGCGTGGCCAATGGCTACAAAACCTACGGCACCAAGCCTGCCCTGACCTGCAACTGCTCCGACCAGCCCCACGGCGCTCCAGAAATGGACCGCATCGATCCCTTCTCCGACGAGATCGATTACGACTGGGACCTGAAGCACATGTAAACCCTGCGGTTTACCCTGCCAAAGCCCGCTGACTTAGTTGTCAGCGGGCTTTCTTGTTGTTGTTATGCTGTCACTATGCCGAATCTCTGGCTATCTACCTTGTTGCGCTGTATTTTTCTCAGTGCATGCGTTCTTCTCACTTCTTGCCTTGGGCCGAACGAGACTAACTCGTCGAGCGCCATCACCTTCCACGGGATTCTGGTCTATGAAGGTGACCACGAGGTAATTGATGCCGAGGTGCAGTATTCCATTCGGGAGCCTGATGGCCGTCGATGGCCCTTTGCTTCGGGAACCTTGCAGACCAATGATGCCGGTGCTTTTTCCGTGACTCCGGAAGCAGAATGGGATCCAAGTCAAAAGGCCGTCATGGTTCTCAAGTACCCTTCCAATGGGCAGCGAACCCTACTCGGAAAGAGTGTGAACTTAAGTTCATTCATCAAGGATGGCAATCACAACCTAGGCACGCTAGAACTCCATCCGCCGACTCCGATTGCGTCTGGGAAAATTACAACGCCTGCGGGTGAACCTGTCATTCAGGCTGGTGTGGCACTGTCGCAAGAAAACCTCAGCGCGCAAGAAATTTCGCTCTATCGCCTACCTCCAATCACGATGACCTTCACCGACCGCGAAGGTCGCTTTGTCCTTAATGCCTTTCAGGAATACGAAGACTTGTTACTCACCATTGATGCTGAAGGATACCTTGAGAAGCGGGTGAAGCTCAGCGGTGGAAATTTAGGCCTTCACGTCAGGTTAGATCCAGCGTGGTCCGTAAAAGGATCTATCCGGGTCCGCGATGATGGCAACCCTCGCATCACCATGCGCGTGATCGGGACTTCGCCCGAGCAACAAGTGCCGCGTAATTTTGATTCGATCGATGAAGGCGGCGAGTTTTC
>Ga0316208_1000915_pt1 | contig 31195 bp, 31 predicted proteins | sample 3monopyrite_MG_FD_204944 | JGI IMG/M metagenome (GOLD analysis project Ga0316208, IMG submission 204944) | Microbial mat bacterial communities from mineral coupon in-situ incubated in ocean water Damariscotta River, Maine, United States -... | ecosystem: Environmental > Aquatic > Marine >... | reverse complement strand
CGATGGCTCCGCCGTTTGACGTGACGATGATGGTCACACTGCTGCTGTATTCTTACTGCGTGGGCGTATTCTCCAGTCGCAAAATTGCGGCAGCGAGTGAACGGAACGCTGGCGTTCTCGCTGGCGATCGGCCGATTCGATGACGACAACGGCGACGGAGTCATTGATCACCTGGACACGCCGGACGTCGTCGTTTCGAATCGGTCGGGAGAAAGTCTGAACGCTGGTGCTGGAAGCCTAACCGTTGGACTGAATGCGATTGCTCCGGGAGCTCTCAGCGTTGAACTGCCGACGGATACTCGAACGGCGGGCGGTCTGAACTTCGGTTTGCGGACGATCAACGTGTCGCCGGAAATCGCGGCGGCGTCAGACCCGGTCAATGATCTGCCGCCTGCGGAAGCCGACATCGTTTTGACGGGAGCTTCAGCGGGCATCGTCAATGGTTCGTTGATCACCGACGCGGCAGGCGGTTCCGCAACGTTTATCAAAACTGGCGAGCAGCTCGAGGCGGACACTTACACGGTGACGATCCGTAGCGCGAGCGACTCGTTCGTCACTGCCGACGGAGACCTGCTGGACGGAGACCTGCCGACGGAGACCTGCTGGACGGAGACCTGCTGGACGGAGACAGCACCGGCACCGGCGGAGATGATTTCTCGACGGTCTTCACGGTCGCTCCGCTCAGCCCGGAAACCGTCACGGTCAGCATTCCCGACTTCGCGCGAGGATTCGGACAGGCAGTCAACGTACCCGCCGACGGCGTGGGAATTCCGCTGACGATCAGTCGCGGGACGGGCATTAGCGCTTTGAATCTCAAACTGAATTACGACTCTGCCCTGCTGGACGTGACGAGTTTTGTGGCAACCGCATCCGGAATCCTGGCAGACTTCAACGTGGCCACAGGCTCGCTGGCACTTTCGAAGTCGACCGAGTTCACCGCCGACGCGGGGCCTTTGACGGTCGGCTACTTCTCGGCAACCGTTCCCGACGACGCTGTTTACACCAGCAAGCACCTGGTCAGGATCAGCGACCTGCAGGTGTTTGATGATTCGGTGGAGACGCTGGCCGTCCCGTCCGTTGTCGACTCCGCGATTCACGTTGCCGCTTTCGCGGGCGATGCCAACGCCAGCCGATCGTACAACTCGCCAGACACCACACTGACGTTGAGACAGAGTACCGACCGCATCGACGGGCTGACTCTGTACCCGCTGGCCGACCCTGCGATCATCAGCGATGTCACGTTCGACTCGGCGGTCCTTGCTAACGATGCGACGGATGGCTCGGCTCTTTCTGCCAGTGCCGCGTTGGCCTCGATGGAGGTTCCGGCGACGACACGCTGACCGGCGGAGGCGGAGCCGATGTGCTACGTGGCGGCGCGGGCGACGATGATCTTGATGGCGGTGGGGGAGTCGACATTCTGAACATTACAGAAGACGGCCATCTTTCGATCACGACGACGCAGACATTCGGTCAGGGGACCGACAGTTTTGCCAGTATCGAACAGGCGGTTCTGGAAGGCGGAGTGAGAAAAAATCGCGTCAATGCGTCGCAGGCAACGATTCCCGTAACGCTGCTCGGGCAGGCGGGCAACGACACTCTGCTCGGCGGCAGCGATGGCGGACGGCTGGTCGTACCGCGCAGCTCTGCGAGACGAGTTTCCGACAGATTTCAGGGCAGGAAGCCGTCAGGATTGTCGGGAGCTCTTCCGCCACTTTCCGCACACGCTTCGAAATACCAGTTCAACCACGTTCGCGGATTGATCTTCCAGAGTGCCAGAGTGCCAGAGTCGCACAGATCGAAAACATAATGACCGCCAGGCGACCGGACCATTCGGCTCCGCTGCCGTAATCGTTTTTTCGGCCCAGGGCCGGGTTGCGGATCAGTCGCTCGCCGTCGTTGTTGTCCATCGGAATTCGTGGATCGTCGATGAACAACGTCAAACCGCTCCCATGTGCATTCAGGCTGACGAGTACTTTACGGCAGGGCTCGCGAAGTTTGTCGTCGGCCAGTTCAGCGTCTCGCTGAGCGGCCATCACGGCGACATGCTGACGCAACATCGTATCAGCGGCGGCGAACTCGCCCGTGCCGGAAGCATGCCGCAGTCGCTCACGGTTAAGACAATACAACTTGCGGATCTGACGCAGCCACGTCAACGCCCACGCCGTGAGTTCCGGGTAGCCGTTGCCGACTCGTACAAAGTCGCGGCGTCCGTGAGCCCAGCAGAACGCGAGCAAAGCGTTCCCTCTTTCACCTGCCGCATCGCCTTGTAAGCACTGTAGCGATCGACCATCAGGACACCTTGCAGGTCGTCGGGGAAATGCGACTCAGGCACATCGTGACTGCGTGTGGGATCAAGGACATAAACCACTGAGTCTTCGCCGGCAAACAGCCACAACCACCAGAGATGGCCCGTTCTTCCGGGCTGTGGCCCAAATCTGTCAGCGGCTTGCCACAGCAGGCACACACTTTATCGTCCTGGGACACATCGACCTGTTCCTCGCGCGGTGGCAGGTGCGCATAGTCTCTCCGCTTTGGAACGGGACGGCCGGGCTGCTGTCCGCGTCTCTTCTTCGCATTGGGTTGCTCCTGCGGATCATCGAGATCATTGGACCGATCGGTACTCGACTGCTTTTCCGATTGTTTGCCGAACCGCTCCGCTTTGAGCTGTCGAATCTCGGCCCTGGCCTGATCGAGTTCCCCCTGCAGAATGACGTTTCGCTGGAGAGCATCCGAATGTCTGCTTTTCCAGTAGCCCACGTCACAACGCAGTTCGCTCACCTGCTGGCGCAGTTGGGCATTCTCACGTCGTAATTCGCCGACTTCCTGCTGCAACTGCTCGACCAGAGCCGTCAGCGACAGCAGTTGTTCGTCAATCGGATTCCGTTCCAGAAGCGAAGCAACCATAACGCTCCGCAATACGACATTTCCCGAATCTCCGCCACATCAACTCTCAGACAGTCCACACCTTGGGCGAATGTTTACGTTCGAAGCCCGTCAACTCGTCCGTTGGCAGTGACTTGAAGTCCTCCCATGCGTTGCCATCACGAAGAGCGATCAACTGCTTCCGCAGCTTCGCCTTGATCTCAGCGAAGTCTCTCCTATCCGCGAGATTCGTGAATTCATGAGGGTCACTGGAGTAACGATACAGCTCTTCCTGGCCGTCCGACGTCAGGCTGTAACGCCAATCACGAGCGCGAACCGAAAAGTGCGGATACAGCGTGCCGATGTGTTCTACATGCTGGCTGTGATCCTTGCCGGGCAGCGAGGTGATCGCAACATCCGGGCCGGACCATTTTCCATCCGGATTCAGAATCAGCGGCTTGATGCTGTGGCCGTCGAGCGCGTAATCGGAACGGCCGGCGTGCGGTTCTTTGGGCAGTCCGCACATGTCTATTTTGCCGTGATAGATCTTGCCGACCGTGTAGACGCCATAGCCGTTCGTCGCCAGATGCTCGGTCAGCGTTACCGACTTGCTGAGGATGGCGTTGGCTCGATAGTCCTCAAACCAGTACAGGCTTGATGTCTGCGGGTATAGACCCGTCAGCATGCTGGAACGTGACGGCGCACAAATCGGGTCGTTGCAATGTGCATTGGTGAAGCTGACCCCGCGTGCCGCAAGCCGATCAAAGTTCGGCGTCGGCACTTGCGGCTTGCCTTCCGGATGCAGAGGCATGTCGTTGAGATCATCGACAATGATGAACAGAACATTGGGGCGCTGCTGAGCGAATGCGTTCATGCAGAAGAGCATCAGCAGGATCGTGGCAAACAGGAATTTCATGGATGTACTCTGAGTCCGTTAAAGTTGCCGAGGCCGCCATTGGGGCGGCGACCGGGGCAAGCATTGTTGGCGATCAGACGGTGCAGCCAGACCACGTGGGGCAACCGCGCTGGCGACCTCGCCCTGTTCCGCATCGACATTGGCACAGGCTGCCGACGCTACTTTTTCAGGTCTGTGTACGGTCGGTATTTCGGCAGCGGCTTGTAGTTTCCTTTCCCCTTCTCCCAGCGAAACGTTTCGCCGTCAATCACAAGGTCCTTCCGTGCGTTGAGCTTGTTCTCGTGTTCGGCAAAGGCCTTTGGTGCGGACTTCCGCAGTTCGGCTTTCAAGTCGGCATACTTTTCGTCGGACGCGAGGTTGTTCCACTCGTTTGGATCTTCGCGGAGGTTGTAAAGCTCCTCGCCGTCTTCGCCATAGCGGATGTAACGCCAGTCGCGATTCACAATGGCATACTCACCCGGGTTCATGTACGGCAGAAAGACATCTCGATCCTTTGCCGCCGCAGGATTGCTTAGCGTCGATGCGAGTGATGTGCCTTCGAGCGGCTGATGCGGTTTCGGCAGCCCACACATTTCGACTAGCGTCGGATACATGTCGATCAGGCTGGCGGTAACATCGGTTTTGGCATCGTTCTTGACACCGGGGCCGCCCCAAATGAACGGCACATTCGAGGTGCGTTCCCAGAGCGTGTGCTTGCCCCATTGACCTTTCTCGCCGTGGTGATAGCCGTGATCGCTCCACAACACCACAATAGTGTTGTCGGCGTAAGGGCTCGATTCCAAAGCATCAAGCACACGACCGAGCATCGCATCGGCGTAGCTGATGCAGGCAAGGTAACCGTGGATCGCGTCATCCATCGCCCCCATTTTCACGAGTTTGTCGTGATGAAATCGCTTCCGGTTCTCTCTCTGTTTGCGAATCTTTGGCGGCAGGTCTTCCAGGTCGTCCCCACGCATCGGCGGCATTGCAATCTTCGCGGGGGCATACATGTCGAAATACTTCTGCGGGCAATAATTCGGATAGTGCGGTGCATAGAGACCACATCCGAGAAAGAACGGTTTGTCGTGTTTCTTCATCAGTTGGTCGACGGCCCAGTTTACGCGAATCGTGTCGGCCATCTCTTCTTCTTTGTCATTCGGGACGGCTCCCCATTCAAGGAAGAGCCCGGCTTTGAACTTCTGACCTTTGTTGTAAATACTCGCAGGAAATGGCTGAGGAACCGGCGTCTCGCTGCTCCACGAGTCCAGCGGCCAACCGCTCTGACGCTGAATCTGGTTGCGGAGAAAGAACTCGGTCCAGCCACGCTGATCGATTGCCCCCACCGGGTGATGGAACAGCTTGCCGGCGCCAAGCGTTGTGTAGCCGCCTTTGGCGAAGCTCATTTGAAGTGCTTCGATCTCCGGATGCCCCACGAAGTAATTCGGAGTCTGATAGCAACCGGTTGTCGACGCGTACTGACCTGAAAAGATTGCCGCTCGACTCGGGGCACAAAACACACCGGCTGTGTGGGCGTTCGTAAAGTTGACCCCGCGAGCAGCCAGTCGGTCGATGTTCGGAGTGATGGCGTGCGGCGTCGTTTCCAGACACCCGATCCAATCGTTCATGTCATCGACGGCAAGGAGCAAAACATTTGGTGGTCGGTCGGCGGCAATTAACCGGGTGAGGGACAGCGAGAGTAATACAATCAAACTGAGTGGGATCGTTGAAGGCTTGTTGATCATGAGCTGCTGTCGCTTTTTGTCAGGAAAGGGTCTGCCATTGGGTTTCGGAGATATGCTACGTCGCTACTTCAAACTGCTTCTGAAAAATTTGTCCGCCACGCTGAGCATCTCGTCGAACCAGTCTTGTTGGACCGTGAACGGATGGGGGGCGTCCTTAATGATGGTGAGACCAGTTGGGATGCCGAACTCTCTCATCTTCTGGCGAAGTTTATCGGCGTGCGTGCTGGGGTCATCCTTTTCGCCGGTGATCAACCACATTGGCGGGTCAGTCTTGTCGAGGTGAGCCAGCGGCGAAGCAAGGCGATACGTTTCTGGATTCTCATCCAGTGAGCCGCCGAGAAACTTCTGCCAAATCTCTTTCTCGGCGGAGATTCTTCGGTTCCGCTCGGAGAGGAAATCCGTCTGCGCTCCCATCGGCACAGCGGCCTGGACGGCGCTGCTGAATTCAGCGTTCCCTCCGTCGCCTTCAAGCTCTTTGACACCGGCGGATGTCCCTAACAATGCTGCCAGGTGGCCACCCGCGGAATGGCCAATCGTGCCAATTCTTTCAGAATTGATTCCATATCGTTTCGCATTAGCCCGCAGGAATCGGACTGCCGCTTTGCAGTCCTGAATATGGGCAGGGAACCGTGCTTCACCGCTCAAGCGATAGGAAATCGACGCGGTGAGATAGCCGCGTGCCGCGAGCGCCTGGGCAACCTTGCGGTGATTGATCTTACTGCCCTTCTGCCAACCGCCGCCGTGAATACAGACGATCGCCGGCAAGTCGCCCCACACTTCCCAGGGCCGATAAATATCCATCTCCAAAGTACGGTTACCGTAACGCGCGTAGGTCACATCAAGTTGCTCGCTGAGTCGGTTGAGTGTCTCGCGCGGGATTTCGGTTTTTCCATCGGCTCGCGGTGGCGATGTCTGACCAGCGGGACGAGCGTCGAACTGCATTTCTTCCTGAAACATGATTGTCATGCCACGCAGTTTTCGAGTGATGTCACGATCGCGCACCAGCTCTGTTTCGCCACGATCCTGGGCAAGGTCGTAAAGCTGCAAACTCGGATTGAGATACAGTTTCCAGTTTCGCCATCTCACAGCACGAAAGTGCGCCCTGGCTTCCATGATAGAAGAACTCGCCGTCGTATAACCGAAGACAACATCCCGCAATCCCTGAGCGCCGTGGACGTGTCCAGTTTCAGGTTCAAACCGGTGGACCTCGTTCCAGGTTTTGCCGCCGTCACCGCTGCGAAGAATGTTGAATCGTCTTCGGTCGATGCTGATCAGCGTACCGCGATCGGAAGCGGCAAATTTTCCGGAAGGAACTGTTTCCGGCAGGTCCTTCCACGCTTTGCCGTCCGTGCTCACTCGAGACAATTTTCCCGCGAGCCAGAAGCTGCCATTCGCGACGCTCAGCGAAACGCGACTTGTACCGGTCGCGAAGGGACCATCCCATGTGTCACCCGCGTCCAATGAGCGGAACACATTCTCGCCGGCCTTATCAAGCAGAAGCACAATCCTGCCGTCAGTGACCATGCTGGTTTTCCCTTGAGCAACGTCAAGTCCTTTCGGTTCGAGCCACTTCCATGTCTTCCCACCATCATCGCTGGCGAACAGGTGACCGAGTCGGGGATTCTCTTTGCTGCGATCATCGCCGATGGCCAGGAAACGCTCGGAGCCGTCGCCGAGGTAGATTGTCTTGACGTGATGCGTCGTCAGCGGCCAGCGGGCATCGTCTTTGAATGACCTCAGAGAGAACGTAGAGAATGACTTTCCAAAATCCGGAGTCGCCGTGAACGTCATGTAACCACTGCCGACGAAAACTCCTTTGCCCCCAGCCATTGAATTTGTGGTCGGCATGATGGCCTTGCCTTCACCCTTGCCGGGCAGCTTCGTCGAGCCGTCTGAAAGGTGTCGCCAGTTCACTCCGTCTTCAGACGCAAGGTATGCAGTCGGAAACGTCCAGCCAATGGGCACGGCGAAGACTCCGTCCGTATACGCAACTGAATTCGTCGCCCAGCCGCCGTGATCCGAGCCGGGGTAACCCCAGAAAACCTGCTTCCATGTCTTGCCATCGTCGCGGGAAAGCAGAATCCGAGCCCCGTGCCCCACTGCGACAAAGACTGGCGACCTGGGATCAGGCTTAAAATCGCCGCCGAGCCGAATCTCCTCACGGCGATCTTCACCAGCGTTGATGAATTCAGCGGGTGGTTCGACAGCACGCAGCGAGGCCAGCGGCGCGAGCAACAGTATGGCGACGACGAGGATGGAAGAGGGTTTCATATTGTTGAGTCAGTCCTTCCAAGGAAATCGATCCAACTTCCCCAACGGCCGTCGGTCATTCACTTTTGAAAGAGTTCCGGGCTGGGCCCGCGCTCTTCGCAGCTGCGGACTCGCCCCTCGTTCGGCGGCTTGACACTCGACCAGTTTTGAGGGCAAATGCGGATCGTACATCCGGTGTTGTCTTCAGGGCGAGCGATACGAAAACTCGAAATCAGGCCAATCGAACTCGAAGCGTTCTCGTCGAGATCGGAAGTAGGATTCACGTTGCATCCCGAAGCGCGAGTCAGTGCTCCGTCGCGGGCAGCGTCAAGCAGAGTCTCGTCCGGCATGGAACTCCAGATGAAAAACGAGAGACGCGAGGCGACTTCCCAGTCGGTCAACTGTCACGTGCCTGCTTCCCAGTGCTGCATCTGGCCCGCTGGGAACGGGACAATCAGATCGTCAATCGCTGGCCGTTCCACAACATCGGAATCGAGCCAGCGTCGTCGCGAGTCTTCATCGTTAAGAATGACCGGCATTCGTTTCTTCGGGTGGTACTGCTCAACCAGTTCGTTCGCCTGGCATGTCACGATGGTGCACGTTTCAAGAGTCTCGCCCGATTCAGCGTCGCTCCAACTTTGCCAGAGTCCTGCGAATGCTGAGACGTCACTCTCGCGAACCTTGAAGTACCAGCCGTGTTCGAAGAATTCGGTCCAGGGAATGAGGCATCGTTTCGACTTGAATGCCTCGCGATAGCTGGGTTTCTCGTGGATCGTTTCGCCCCGTGCGTTAAACGTCATCCGCTGAAAGCTCTTGTGCGACTTGTGTTTTGCCGACGGCTTCCACCAGAACGGGAGCAAACCCCAATTACAGTCCACCAGTTCCCGGTCACCGTCCTGGTCCTGCCGAACGACGAGCATATCGGTCAGTGGGAAAAGATCATTGACGGTCTCGGTCGCTGACGATCGGTCGGTTGCCTCGAAGAGATCCGCGACGACCCTCAGATTCACTTTCTGGTTCAAGCGATGGCACATGAAACGGATTGTAACGGAGTCGGACAGCAACTCGACAACTCCGTATCGATCTCGCCTAAGGTTTCAACTTATGAAGAACATTTGACGCCGAATCCGGCTGTGACTTCACAGACGCCTCGCGCTCCTGCAACTTCATTTCTGCCCACAGGTCCTCGACACTGTTGCCACCGGATCATCGTTCATTCCGCAGACAACTGCTAATCGGCCACTCGGAACGTATTTCGATCTTTCGATTCCCGTTTCGGCCCTCGTCTGCGACGATGACCAAAGCAGTCGGACTTGCCGGAAGCAAGCTCTGGCTGACCGTCGCACAATTCAGACCGAGGGACATTTCAATGTACCGAGTCAACTTCGCCATCGCACTTCCCGTTCTTCTGGTCGCAGCGCTGGCTTCAACCGCAGCCGCCCAGAAAGCAGCCGACTCAAACGTCAGCCCGACGGAAGTATTCAACGGCCGGATCATGCCGATCTTTCGCTCGCCGCAGCCTTCAAGTTGCGTCCAGTGTCACCTTTCGTCGGTCGATTTGAAAAACTACATCCTGCCATCGTCGACGAAGACGTTTCTCTCGCTGCGTGACCAGAGAATGATTGACCTCGATGCCCCGGCTAAGTCGAAAATCCTGACGCTGATCCGAATGGGTGACAAAGATCAGGACAGCAAATCACGCCGCATTCATGAGAAGACTCGCAAGGCCGAGTACGAGGCATTCGCCGCGTGGGTCGAAGCTTGCTGTAACGACTCAGAGCTTCGAAACCTGCCGCCGTTGAGTAAAGCCGAACGCGCAGCTCCCGCCGCTGCGAACGCCGTCATTCGTCACGCGAGAAAAAGTCGCGTCGTCGACTCGTTCGCCAGGAATGTCTGGTCTCAACGCATGCGGTGCTTTCCCTGCCACACGCCGCACGAACTCGACCCGGCCAACGGCAAACACCAGGCCGCCATCAAGAATATGAAGAAGTTCAAAGAGATCTACCCGCCCGAACTCATCGCGCGACTCAGAATTTTCAAAGAGACACCAGAAGCCACTCTGCAGCACCTGGTCGAAAAAAGTCGGACCACTCCGGCAGGCCAGACACCATTGCTGAACCTGGAAGACCCCGCAAAAAGTCTGCTGCTGCTTAAGCCGATGTCCAAAGTCCCACAGAAAAAAGCAGATGGCTCGTTTCAGTTGCCGTCGCCCGGCGGCGCCATGACCCACATGGGCGGTCTGAAGCTGCACAAGAATGACCAGTCGTACAAATCGATCATCGCATGGATGCAGGATTACGCGGCTGTCGTCAATGGTCGCTACAAATCCGTGGACGAACTCCCGGCTGACAACTGGGTCGGTTCGAAACTCGTACTCAGATTGACGAACGCTTCCCCGGAATGGACCGTCGGCACACCGGTGCAGCTTTTCGTGCACAGCTGGAATGCAAAGACCGAGGCTTGGCAGGACAACGCGGTTGCCTTCACCCAAGGCACCGTCACACCACGCCACATGGTCAACGGCACGTTGTTCCTGCTGGCCGACGAGGCATCGTCCAGACCACGAAACCTGAATTCTGAAAAAGCGACACTCCCGCGCGGGCGATACCTCATCCGTGCCTACGTCGATTCGGACGGTGTGCTCGCGAAAGAGCCTGCAGCAATGCTCGGCGAGCAACACTTCGCCGGTCAGGCTGAAATCAAATCAGCTCGGTGGCGCGAAGGATTCCGACAGGCAGAGTCCGTGTCCGGTGCCGCTCTCAACTAAACTGACGTGCGCAAAGTAGGCTGGAACAAGCTCCGCGCTGTTCCGGCAGTCCTGAAATGCCGGAACAGCGCGGAGCTTGTTCCAGCCTACGACTCACCGTGACTCGTCTTCTAAGGAACTTGTTTCGAACGCGTTCCTTAGAAGATTCCGAGATGGTCTCGGGCTTCGTCAGTCATCCGTTCCGGTGACCACGGTGGAGTCATGACGAGTTTGATTTCGGCTTCGTCGACGAGATGCAGGCGTTCCAGAGCCATCTTTGACTGCTGCACGATCTGCGGTCCTGCGGGGCAGGCCGGGCTGGTCAGAGTCATGTCGATGTAAGCGTTCTTGCCGTCGTGATTGACTGTGTAGATCAGCCCAAGGTCCACGATGTTAATCATCAGCTCCGGGTCAATCACCGTGCGAAGAGCATCGATCATTTTTTCGTCGATCGACTTCGCATCGTCCTCTGCCGAAACCTCGATTGCTTCCAAAGCGGCGGGCTCGCCGTCGGTTGGAATCGTTTGCGGTGTAGGCGGAGCAGCGAGCATCGTGTTGGCTGGCGTTGGATGGTTGCAGGTCGAGACTTCGCCAGATGATAGACGCAGAAAGATCGAACCGTCGTCAATCTTGACGTCGTAAATCGGGATGCCTTCGGTCGCTGGCATGCAGAGCGGCTTCCCGGTTTTCAAATCAAAACTCGCACCGTGACGATCGCAAGTGATCGCACCGTCGGCGATTGGTCCGTCAGTCAATGGCTGGCCATCGTGGCTGCAGACGTCTTCGACGGCCGCATAGCAACCATCGTCCTTTTGAACGAGCAGAACCGGGATGTCATCCACGAAAACGGAAAGCCGTTTTCCGGGCTCGATTTCGTCAACTGACGCAACCTTTTCGTAGTCCGACATAATTTTCGCCATCCGCTTCGTTGGTCGTTGATATTCAGTGAGCTGCTGAGATCAGCACTTCGCCGTAGCCGACAAAGATTGAGTTAATCGCCAATGCCCAGTTTTCGCTCGACTGCTTTGTCGAGCGTCTCGCGTACCAGTTCGACAGGAATCCGATCGGTCACGATCTGGAAGAACCCCTGCACGATCATGTGCATCGCTTCGTATTCGGTCAGGCCGCGACACATCGCGTAGAAGACCTGCTCGACATCCACTCGGCCCGCCGTTGCACCGTGAGTACATCGCACGTCGTCGGCTTCGATTTCCAAGCCCGGAATTGCGTCACAACGAGCCGTCGAGGACAGCAGCAGCGAATCGTTCCGCTGGTAGCCGTCGGTCTGCTGAGCTTCTTTGTCGACCTTAATCATCCCTCGCCAGACACAGCGTGCTTTGTCACGAAGAACGTCTTTGTAAAGCAGATCAGAACGTGTATCCGGAGCGTGGTGTGTCTGCTGTGTGTAGTAGCTGATCAGTTGCTTGTCAGTCGCAAAGTTAACGCCGTTGACCTGACCTTCAGCTCCGCGACCGTCGAGATGCACGTCCTGATGAATATGAGCCAGCTTGGCTCCCAGACCACCGACGGTCCATTGCAGCGAACCATTGCCGTCGACTCGCCCGGACTGATGGGCGAAGTGCCAGGTTTTTGAATTCCAGTTCTGAAGCTGGACGTATCGCAGACGAGCGTTCTTGCCGACCAGCAACTCGACAGCCCCGACGTGAAGCCCGGCAGCTTCTTCGGTGGCTGATGATGTTTCTTCGAGAAGGGTCGCTTCCGCATCGTCTTCGAGAATGACGAGCGTGTGACTGAAGTCCGCCGCTCCTGCCTGCGCGAGACCGATCAGACTGTAAAGCGGCTCGTCAACAGTCACTCCACGCGGGACATACAGAACAGTCCCACCTGTCCAGAACGCAGCGTGCCATGCCGAGAACCGATCCGTACCAGCCTGGACAGCCCGCGTTCCGAAGTGTGGCCGTAACGTGTCGCCGTGCTCACGCAACATCGTTGCCAGGTCGCCGAACAAAACTCCTCGTGCCTTGAGTTCTTCAGAAGCGGAACCACGTGCATAGTGGCCATCCACGTGGACGACAGAACCAGCAAAATCTGCTCGATCCAGCATCAACGTGCCAAGATTCCCGGCATCAAACGCGTCATCATGGAGTTGAAACTTTCCCGGACGAAACGCTCGAAGATCGACGCGTTTCCACTCTTCCTGATCAAGCGGCTCAGCCAGCTTTTCCTGGTAAAGTTCGAACGCGTCCCGGCGGGCCTGCGTTACCCATTCGGGCTCGTCGCGGGTCTGCAGAAATCCCTCGAAGACTTCGTGTGTAAATCCGGCAGCAAGAGACGACTCTGGTATCGATGCAGTGCTCATATCAGTGTTTGCAATCTCGACCATATTCATGGTTTCTATGCAGGAGCTTGAACGCTGAAGTTCCTTAGTTTCCCGAGCGGCCCTCCTGCAGAGCCCTGAAAACTTACGCCAACAAAGACCTCAAAATGCGAAGTTGCGGCGATTGGAATCCGATCCACAAACGACAGCGGATCAGCCGACGCTGCCTTCCATCTGCAGTTCGATCAGTTTGTTCATTTCAACGGCGTACTCCATCGGCAGCTCTTTGACGAGCGGTTCGATAAAGCCCGTCACAATCATTGCCGACGCTTCCGCTTCCGTCAGGCCGCGGCTCATCAGGTAGAAGAGTTGCTCTTCTGCAATCTTCGAGACGCTGGCTTCGTGCTCCATGGTGACATCGTCTTCTTCAACTTCGATGTACGGGTACGTGTCGCTGCGGCTTTCAGGATCGAGGATCAACGCGTCGCAAACCACACTGGATTTGCAGTTGTGTGCTCCTTTGACGACCTTTGCCAGTCCGCGGTAACCCGCTCGACCACCACCCCTGGAGATACTCTTGGAGACAACGCGGCTGGACGTGTTGGGAGCACAGTGAACCATCTTGGCTCCAGCGTCCTGATGCTGCCCTTTGTTCGCGAAAGCGATCGACAGTGTTTCGCCGCGAGCACCCGGTTCCATCAGATAGATGGCAGGATACTTCATCGTGATCTTGGAACCAAGATTTCCGTCGACCCATTCCATCAGCGAGTCGCCATAGGCCATGGCTCGCTTGGTCACCAGGTTGTAGACGTTGTTGGCCCAGTTCTGGATCGTTGTGTAGCGGAACCGGCCGCCACGTTTGACGACGATCTCAACGACTGCCGAATGCAGGCTTTCTGCCGTCCATGAAGGAGCCGTGCAACCTTCCACATAATGAGCCGATGCACCTTCGTCGACGATGATCAGAGTCCGTTCGAACTGCCCCATGTTCTCGGAGTTGATCCGAAAATAGGCCTGCAGCGGAAAGTCGATATGCACTCCCGGTGGCACGTAGATAAACGATCCACCTGACCAGACGGCGGAATTCAGAGCCGCGAATTTGTTGTCTGCGGACGGGATGATCGTCCCGAAGTATTCGCGGAATATCTCCGGATACTCTCGCAGGGCGGAGTCTGTATCAGTGAAGAGGACGCCTTGCTTCTCAAGGTCTTCCTGCAGGCTGCCGTAGACGACTTCTGAATCGTACTGAGCTTTCACGCCGGCCAGGTATTGCTTCTCGGCTTCGGGGATTCCCAGACGATCGTACGTCTTGCGGATATCTTCCGGGACATCGTCCCAGCTCTTTTCCTGTTTGTCCGACGCCTTCATGTAGTAGTAGATGTCCTGGAAGTCGATCTGATCGACATCGGCGCCCCATTGCGGCGCCGGTCGAGAGAAGAAGATTTCGAGAGCGTTCAGGCGAAAGTCGAGCATCCACTGCGGCTCGTTCTTAATTCCGGAAATCTGGCGAACGATCTCTTCGTCCAGGCCCTTGCGGCTCTTGAAGACGTAGTTGTCCGTCGAATCGTGAAACCCGTACTGGTAATCACCAAGTGACGGATCAGTTTTTGAAGGTGTTTCTGTCGACATCGTTTGTATCTCCTCGAAGGAGTTTCGGTCAGAACTGGCCCGACCTGACCTTACTTGAATCTTCATCCAATTGGATCAAGTGAAAGGTGAAAGACCTACACGCTGGCGAGTGACTCTTCCTGCTCGGACGACTGTTCAGCCGCCTCTTCAGGATGTCGTTCTCGAATCGTCGCATAGCCGTTAGCGTGAAGTTCGGCCGCCAGGCTGGCATCGCCGGTTTCGACGATCTTTCCAGCAAGCATGACGTGTGTGAATTGCGGCTTGTTGAACTCAAGCAGTCGCTCGTGGTGAGTAATAATCAGCACGCCCATATCGGGACCAGAGAGACGATTCACGCCTTCGCTGACGACTTTGACCGCGTCGCTGTCGAGGCCGCTGTCTGTTTCATCGAGGATCGCGAACTTCGGCTGCAGCATTGCCATCTGCAGAATTTCCATTCGCTTCTTCTCACCGCCGGAGAACCCGTCGTTGAGGTATCGGCGAGCGAATTCCGTGTCCATGCCTAGTTCGGCCATGCGTTCTTTGAGTTCCTTGCGGAAGTCACGCATCGGCATCAGGTTTTCACCCTCTTTGCGTTCCGGGTCACGACGATTTGAGACCGCATGACGCAAGAAGTCGGCGACTCGAACACCAGGAATTGTCACCGGATACTGAAACGCCAGGAACATTCCGAGACGTGCTCGTTCGTTGGCGTCGAGTTCCGTGACGTTGACGCCGTCGATCTCGATCGTACCGCTGGTGATCTCGTACTTGGGATGCCCGGCGAGAGCATAAGCCAGTGTGCTCTTACCCGAGCCGTTCGGCCCCATTAGGGCGTGAATCTCGCCCTCTTTGATCTCCAGATTGACGCCCTTCAGAATGGGCTTGTCTTCAACCGAGACCTGCAAATCGGTAATTTTAAGTGTCGCCATGCCGTGTCACTGCCTGTTTTTCTCTGGAACGAAAAGTTCGAACTTCGTCTGAAAACCTCACAACAATCGAGAGGTGTCCGCACGAAACTCAGATCTGCGCTCCGGTACAAGAAGCTCGGCGTCCGTCGTCCGTGACACGTCGCCGCAAGGTGGGAAAGTCTTCTGATAGTCGGTCGTTTTGAACTTCGAGTCGTCTCGGCTGTCATCCTGAAAGCTGAGTCGAAGCCCGGTATCTACTCTTGAGTCAGCTTGTGCTTGGAAACTTAAACGTCGAGTGCTGCTGGAATCTCAGGAATCGCAGCGACGCCCTGCTGGAGCGGAACGGGCACTGTCGTGGCCACGCCGCGTCCCAGCTTGCGAGCTTTGATCTTATCCTGAATTCTCATGATGCCTTCCAGGAGTGCTTCCGGTCGCGGAGGACAGCCTGGAACATAAACGTCAACCGGAACAACCAGGTCGACGCCTTTCACAACGTGATAACCGTGTTTGAAATAAGGGCCTCCACCAACGGTGCAAGCGCCCATCGCAATGACGTATTTCGGATCAGGCATCTGTTCGTAGAGCCGACGGACTCGGCTGGCCATTTTGAAAGTCACCGTCCCGGCGACAATCATCAGGTCTGCCTGACGCGGGCTGGCACGAAACGCTCCGGCACCGAATCGGTCCAGGTCGTAACGGCTGGCACCAGTCGCCATCATCTCGATCGCACAGCATGCCAGACCGAAAGTCAGCGGCCAGACACTGGACTCCTTCGCCCAGTTCATGCCCTGCTCAAGAGTCGACAGCACAACGTTTTCTTCAAATCGTCCTTCAATCCACGTCATGTCTTCTCGCCTGTCTCTGAGTTTCCTTGAACATCCAGCTTGGGTCTCGGTCTTGCAAACCAGCTTCCTGCTGCCGCTCCACCGTGGTCAAAACGGGTGTTCTTTCTCTTGTTACCAGAAGCCTGCCCCACCAGCAGACAGTCACGGGCCGAAACGATAACGCCCGCAACGAGCCTTTCAACCGCTATGGCAGTCTGGATTTAACTCATTCTCTGTCTTGAAAATCTCTTCGCAAAATTCTCTGTTCGGCGCTGAGGACCGAACTGGACTCGCCGTCAACTGTCTGATTCCGTGCTGGTCAGTTCCTTCACGTGAAACTCGCAGCTCGAATGCCCGTCCAGGCAACACTGAGTCAGCGACACGTCCGCATTCAGAATCCGACTGTAGACGTCCGCTTCCATTTCACAGATGGAAGGGTCAACTGAGGCCAAATCCTGATACGGGCAACTGTTTTCTCTGAGAATCGGTAAGTCGCCGTCCCCGATTTCAACGTCGTAGCCGTTGCTCGTCAGCTCTTGCTGGAGCTGAACCATCCGGTCGCGAATCGGACCTTCCGGAGTCACTCGGCCATATTGACGTACAAATTCGTCCTGAACGTTCCGCAGAACCGCACTTCTGGCAGCCTCGTCCTCAATTCGATGAATCGACCGCCACAGGATCAGTGCAAGATCGCGATAGTTTTCGCCGAGATGCCGCAGCCCCTCGTCACTGACCCGAAAGACGTGATGAGGTCGGCCTCGCCCAGCTCGGACTACTTCATGAATCACCAGCCCTTGAGCTTCCAGCCGCCCCAGACGCTGTCGAACAGCCGTCGCTGTCACGCCAGCCGCTTCGCAGATCTCCTGAATCGTCCCACCGCACATGCGGTGAATTTGTTCAAGAAAGTTCTGATCATTTGGATCGATCGCGAGTCGCATGCGAACATTTCCGAAAACAGAACGCGAAGTGGAAACCAGGAAACATCTTAATCGAGGCCGATGGTAGAAGCCGTCGACATTATTCACAACCAAAACTGATTAAATTGTGAGAAATGAGAATCCTGCTGCCTGCAACGACCTCGTTCAGGGACTCCCAACACCGCCCAGCAGTGACTGGAAGAGGTAAACCACGAAATACGCTAAATACACGAAAGGTTGGTTTTCGTGTATTTAGCGTATTTCGTGGTTCAAAATCTCCGAGCAAGTCTGCCTCGCCAAAAACCATCTTCACTCTTTTGCTGGTTCGCTCGTCGTGATGAAGAGGGCCTTTTTCTCGCCTGGCAGCGTGAAATCGAAGCCGCAGCTACGGAAGAACACCTCGGACGACGTGATGGCCATGACTTCGAGGATGTCGCGTTTCCGAGCCCGCTCGACGCACTCTTCCACCAGCAGACGACCAACGCCTTTGCCCTGGAATTCCGGAATGACGGCCAGGCTGCGGATCTCGGCGAGCTTCCGCGAGTAAATCTCCAAGGCCGCGAAGCCAATCAGCCGTCCATCGACTTTCGCAACAAACCCGTTGTAAACCAGCTCTTCGAGCTCTTCCGTCGTGCGAGGCAACAGCCTGCCCTCAGCAACGAACGGCTTGATAAAATCAGCAAGCCCGGCGAGGTCTTCTCGCTTCACGGGTCGGATTTCAACGGATGGCGATGGCGGAGATTCTGGCATGGCTCAAGGCACCGAGTTAATAACACCGGAGAGAATTGAAGGGCCTCGCTGGCCGACTTTCCCGCCGACAGCCATCATACAAAGCGACTTTCCGCGTGCTATCCCCGTGGGTCGATAATGACAAACTCTCGGCCGTCAGCCATCCCGCAACCCGCAACTTCGCCCACGTCGGCAGATTCCGACTTCGATTTCGTCGTGATCGGAAGCGGATTCGCCGGCAGCCTGCTCGCGACAATCCTCCAGACGCAGGGCCGACGAATCGCCATCGTCGACCGCTCCAGCCACCCGCGGTTCGCCATCGGAGAATCGTCGACGCCGACCGCAAGTCTGATCCTGTCGAGCCTCGCCGATCAGTACGACCTCCCCTGGCTGAAACCGTTCGCGAAGTATGGCACCTGGAAAGCCGCCTACCCCGAACTCACGACCGGCCGCAAACGAGGCTTCAGCTACTTCCAGCACGAAGCCGGCGTGCCGTTTCAACCGACGCCGCATCACTCTAACGAGCTACTCGCTGCGGCGAGTTCCAGCGACGAAGTCTCCGACACCCAATGGCTGCGCTCCGACGTCGACTCTTTCTTCTTTAAGAAAGCCTGCGAGTCCGGCGTCGTGCCGCTTGAGAACTCCGAAGTCGACTCGCTGGACAAAACTACCAATGGCTGGATTCTCAAAGTCCGCAGCGTTGAAGCTTCGGCGTCGGCACAACTCCACAATCTGTCCGCCAGTTTCCTGATCGACGCCAGCGGAGCCGGACAGGTCCTCGCCCGACACCTCAACATCGAAGATCAATCCGATGAACTCGCAACCAACTCGCGAGCGATCTTCGCGCACGTCACCGGCCTGCCCGAATGGCATAACATCCTTGAGCAAGCGGCACCGGGCTCAACCTCTGACCACCCATTCCATTGCGACCACGCCGCGCAGCATCACGTTCTCGAAGAAGGCTGGATGTGGTGGCTGCGTTTCGACTCAGAAGTCACCAGCGTCGGCCTGGTTCTCGACGATCGAGCAAGTGAGAAGCCAGAGCGACCGGGCACTGAAACTGAGTTTCTCGAAATCATCAATCGATACCCGAGTCTCAAGTCTGCCTTCGAAACGGCAAACTTCACGAACACGCCGTCGATACCAATCCGCACGAGGCGGCTCCAACGACTCGCCGGACAGATCGCAGGCAACGACTGGGCGATGCTTCCGCACACCGCCGGCTTCATCGACCCGCTGCACAGCACGGGCATCGCTCACTCGCTGTCGGGAGTGGAACGTCTGGCGGCAATCCTGCTTGCCAGGAAGCCGGCGGCCGACACTGCGGCCCCCGATCCGATGCTGCTGCTTTACCGTTCCGTCATCCGCGAGGAGCTGACACTCATCGATCAACTCGTCGCCGGCTGCTACGACGCCATTGCACAACGCAGCTTCAAAAAGCTCACGGCCTTCACAATGTGCTACTTCGCCGCCGCCACAACCTGGGAACGTCGCTGCGTGAACATCGAGAGCAACCAGGTTCCAGACAGCGCCAGTCGCCTGGCACTGCACCGCCCTGCCCTGCTCTGCGCTGACAATCCCGACTTCCGCGCGGCAGTCTACAACCTGCGCGGCCAGTTGCCTGACGAAGCAGACGAATCGTTCGAGCAACTCTGCAAAGAAACCCTCGCCCCGTTCAATCAAGTCGGACTGTTTGAACCACCAATCCCCAACATGTACGGTGCCACCGCGCTGCCGAAAGACGGGGAACATCGAACATCCAACATCGAACGTCCAACATCGAAGTAAAGAAACGTTCGATGTTCAGTGTTGGACGTTCGATGTTGGATGTTCATCCTTTCTCCTTTTCTCTCTGCGAGAACTCAGCGTCCTCTGCGATTTCCCCTTTTTAATCACCCTCACGAAGGAGAATCCTCATGAGCGTTCTGGATCGATTTCGACTCGACGGCAAGCGACTTTTTATCACCGGCGGAAGCCGAGGTCTGGGTCGTGAAATGGCACTCGCCATCGCCGACGTCGGAGCGGACTGCGTGCTGGTCGGTCGCGACGAGGAAAGCCTCAACAAAACCGCCGACGATATCCGAGCATTAGACCGCGAAGCCGTCGCCCTTGTCGGAGACATCGGAGACCCCGCTGACTGCGAACGCGTCTGCCACGAAGCCGTCGCCAATCACGGCCCGATCGACATCCTCATCAACAACGTCGGTGGACGTCGCAAGGACATCGCAACGACAGAGATGCCGCTGGAAACCTGGCAGGAACTTCTGGACCTTAACCTGACCAGCGTCTTCATCTGCACGAAGCTGATCGGCAAGTCGATGCTCGATCGAGGCCAGGGCGGACGCATCATCAACATTTCATCGATCAACAGCATGGTCGCGACTAAAGGGATCGGCGGCCGCAGTTACGAAACGTCGAAGGCCGCCATCAACCAGTTCACCAAGGCGTGCGCCGTCGACTGGGCTCAACACGGCATCACAGTCAACGCGATCTGCCCCGGCGGCTTCATGACCGAACCCAACATCCGCTGGTCGAAAGAAAACCCGGAACTCATCAAACGCTTCCGCTCGCAAATCCCGATGGGCGACCACGGCCAACCCGAAGACCTCGGCCCCTTAGCCGTCTACCTGGCCAGCGAAGCCGCCCGCTACGTCACGGGAGCGACCATGGTCATCGACGGCGGCTACACGCTGCTTTGAAGCTTGAAACGTCACGGCAAACGTGAATCTACGCTGAATACTCGCGTAGTGTTTTGTGCTATTTCTGTATCAAGACAGGCTTCCCCGATCGCACATCAACAACCTGCGTGTCGGGAGACTTCCTGACACCAGCCACGGTAAAGAGCCGCGGGTCGACGGGCGTGTTGACAGATTCCCAAACGATCTTTGCCTCAACATGATCTTCCCGATCAGTAGTTTCGTCCGCCGAAAAACTGACGGGAACCCAAGCACCATTGATCTTTTGCCAAGTGGCACGCGAGATGAACAAGCAATCGACCGGAGGCTCCAACTCTGTATCCCTGTAGGAAAACTCCGACCGTTCGATCGTGAAACCTCTTGATTCGTTGATCCAGATCTTTTTCGTCAGCTCAATCTCCCCCCTTTTAAACAGCTCGACCCGAGTTAGCTCGCCGGGGCCTTTACTGATCGTGACTTCGGGATAGATATTTGGTCCACTGGAAAAACTCCCAAATGGTGAGTTGGGGAAAATCGGCAATCTTCGATACAGCCCCACAAGAGTCGTCGCTCCACACATACGGACGTCGCTGTAAACCGGATTCGAACTCCCTCCCACCTTTCCGGCCTGCCACACGTTGATCACTTTTCTGTCAGGCGTTCCAGCGGGCTGGCCGGTTCCCATACTCTTTGTGGTAGTGAATACGCAACGCTTGCTCGTCCGAATGTAATTCAGTTGCCCATTTGTATTCGTACAGACAGGCCACAGGCTGTCGACGCGAAACAATCTTGCGTCATGATCAACAGCCGCGAACCCCGAGAACTCCTGGGCGATCGCCATCTTGCAACCCGACTTGGGAGCCTTTCGCATGAAGGCCCCGGTCATCCGGTAGCGTCCCGATCGGAACAGCTCCCGCTCAGAACGAAACCCTTCCATCAAGGATCCCATGGTTTGTGCAGAGGCAATATTTGGCGATGCGATTGTGCAAAAACATATCATCAGTAGACATGCCGGTTGGACAAACTTCCCGATATCGATGCTCATCGTTTCCTCGCATTCACAAACGTCGTCATTCAACCTTCCAGTGCGGCGCAAACTGAATCGCCAAATCGCATATCTGGCAGCGTGTTATCCAACTCTGCAATTGTCAACAACAAAGACCTCATTCAGTCATCAACTGTTCTGAGATCATCCCATCACGACTAGCAGAACCAACGTTGACATACTCATTCGGCTCGCGAAAACAAATCACGATTGCCCCGTTACTCGAAGACGATGTTTTGGGGCGGTTCACACTTCAGAGTGAGCGGATAAGGCAAAGCCAATTACGCTGCCGGGACTCGCTCCGGGTATCGACCAGATCATTGCGGCGAAGACGATGACGATCAGGCCGACGCGCGTTGAGTAGAGCATGCTGTCGACCAGTCCGAGCCCCGTTGCCAGAGACAGGCCGAGAAAGACCAGCGGTCGCACGGCCACACCGGCGTGTATCCCTCCCGGGATTGTCGTTTTTAGAATGAAGCGAAGTCACCCCGCAGAGTTCAAGAAGCCTGCGTTAATCGAGTAGGCTCCACGTCAAACCTATAGTCACCTTCAGGAGCTTCGCTATGACTTCCAAATTGAACCGTCGTCGCTTCATTCAGTCTGCATCCGGTACTGCGGCGACGATCGCCGCCGCTGCTCAGGCGATTCCGGGCGTCTTCGCTGCCCAGTCGGCGCGGCCGGAAACGGTCAACATTGCGTTGATCGGCTGTGGCGGGATCATGACTCACCATCTCAAAGGGCTGGTCAGTCGGAAGGAGGCGGTGTCGATTTCGTGGCTGTGCGATGTCGATCCGGCTCAGATTGATCGTATCTCGAAAAACATGGTCGGGTTTCAGTCGAAGCCGGCCAAACGGACGTCGAAGTTCGAAGACGTGCTGGCTGATCCCAGCGTCGATGCCGTCGTCGTCGCAACTCCGCATCACTGGCACGCTCCGATTGCCATTAACGCGATGGCTGAAGGCAAAGATGTTTATCTGGAGAAACCGATCTCGCACGTTTACGACGAAGGTCACGCCATCATCCGAGCCGCGAAGAAGTACGGGCGAGTCGTTCAGCAAGGCAGCCAGATGCGGAACAGTCCGGTCACCGACCGAGCTGGGAAGTTGCTCGCTGACGGCGCCATCGGCGAGATCAAAATAGCCAAAGCGTGGACGGCCGAGATGCGGCACACCGTCAAACCGGTTCCCGACTCAACGCCGCCAAAGGGAGCCGACTACGACCGCTGGCTGGGGCCCGCTCCAAAACGACCATTTAATAAGCATCGTTACCACAGCACCTGGCGGATGTACCGAGATTATGCCAACGGAGAAATCGGCGACGACGGAATTCACGACATCGACATGGCGTGCTGGGGACTGGGAGTCGATTCGGCTCCCAGTCAGGTAACCGCTCGCGGCAGCCGGATGATGCTGCACGGTCACGCCAGCGAGTACCCCGACAATATGAATGTCACCTGGCAGTTCCCGGACGGTCGGCTGGTCGTCTACGAAAACTATCCCTTTACATCGTACGGCATGCACGGCTTCGACAACGGAAACGTCTTCTACGGCACGGACGGCTACATGATCTTTTCGCGCCGAGGTGCTTTCAGCGTGTTCCTCGGCCCAAAAGGAAAACCCGGCCCGACCGAAGGCGACGTCCGAGGACAACGCGGCTACGCCGAACACATGGCCGAATTCCTGAACGCCGTGCGGACTCGCAATCTCAAAACGAAAGCACGTCCGGAAGTCGCCCACCGATCCTGCGCCCTGGTCCACCTCGGCGAAATCGCCTTCCGCACCAAAGGCCGCCTGGACTTCGATCCAAATACCGAACGATTCACCGACTGCGACGAGGCCAACGAACTGATGTCAAAGACCTATCGTTCTCCGTTTCTCCTGCCGAAAGTTTGAGGCGAACACGCTCGCGCCCTGACCACCTTTCCGGGCAACGTCGTTAAGGATTTTCGCCGCCCGATTCTCCCTGTATTTGCCACCGGCTTTAGCCGGTGGTGTCCGACGCAATGGGCAATCTGGTGAGCCGGCTTCAGCCGGACTTTTCGTCGCGAAGTTAGTCAACTGGCTGAAGCCACAACTGAAGTCCGGCTAAAGCCGGCTGTTTCACAACAAAACACACCTATCCACCAGCTAAAGCTGGTGGCAAAAATGGAACTGAAAATCCTTAACGGCGTTGCCGTCCGAGGGGACGTAGTCAGGCTCGTCGACGATCCGCTTTGAGCATCAGCTCGACGGCTTCGCGGCCGGTCATGCCAACGGCAATTCCCATGGCCTCGGCTTGAGGAGTGCAGCCGACGATCTTCGCATCGAACAAATCTTCGGGTTCGACAAGCGGGTTGGCCGGAGTTCCCTTTGCGATTGCGATGGCCTGACCGAATTCGGCCGGCGTTACCAGGTCGTAGATTCCGCAACCGACGATTCCCGCGGCGGTAATGATCGAACAATACTGCCCGTTCACCCAGCGATTGCTGATGCCAATGGCGGTTCCGTTTTCGAAGGTCAGTTCTCGACTGGTGGAGCGTGGGAGTTTGTCAGTCATCTGCGGCACCTTCAGATGATTCCGTAGTTGATTCAGGGTTGGCAGTATCGCGATCAGCAAATTGAGTCAGCAACGCTGGGAGGATAATCAGATCGCCCAACAGAGCAGAGCCGATCGTTGCACAGGCCATTGAGGCGAAAAGAAAATGGGTTTGCAACTCGCTGGTCATCACCGAGCCGATGCCGGCGACCATGACGACGGTTGTCATGACCAAAGCACTGCCGACCGTGACGAAGGTGCGGCGGATGGAAGCTTCGACACAGTGGCCCTGTTCGCGTTCGTGGCGGAAACGCATCAGAAAGTGGATTGTGTCGTCGACGGCGATGCCCAGGCAGATGGCAAATGAGCAGGCGCTGGCGATATCGAGCGACGTATCGATGCACGCTCGCATGGCGCCCGTGGCGACCAATGGGAAGATGTTCGGTATGAGCGAAAGCAGTCCGAAACGGATCGAACGAACGGCAATTGTGATCACCACGAAAATGATCACCGCCGCCAGAGCCAGACTGTAGAACAGTTCTTTGACGACCTGCTGCACGGCCTGGCTCTCGACGATGGCCTCGCCCGTCAGCTCGATCTGAACGCCCGGATGGGCGATGGTGAGTTTCGCAAGCTCTCGCTCGATTCGGTCAAGAATCGGACGGTAATGAGCCATGCCGAAATCCTGAACTCGTGCGATCACCTGCGCCTGGCTGATGTCCGGCCTCCAGAACTGCATCGCGAGGTCAGCCGGCAGCAGCGACGCCAAACCTAACTTTGCGGGCCCTTCGACTCCCGGCGCAAGAGACAGCGCATGTCGGATCGAAAGTGGCCGACTGATGTCAGGCTCAGATTCCAGGACGGCCTCAATTTCGGAAATTACCTGCCAGAGAGTTTCGTTGCTGACCTCGTCGCTCCAGTTGACGACGATGCGCATTGGGCGAATTCCGCCCAGCGAGGCATCGACATGCCGCAGTGCCTGGTAGGCTTCGGAAGCGTGCGGCGTTCGATCGCTGATTCGGTCGTCTGGTTCGAGAGAAAATGACATGGTCGCGAGCCAGCCAGTGATGAGCACTCCCGCAAGAGTCACAAGTCGCGAGCGGCGGATGACGAAGTCGATCAGCCAGTCGAGTTTGTGCATGCCTCGCTGAACGAGATCTCGTTCCGTTCCGACATGGATGCGACGACCGACCCACGAACTGCTCATCACCGGAATCACCAGCACCGCAGCGACAAATGCAATCAACACGCCGATCGCGCACGCTCGGCCGAAGCCCTGGATGATCTCGGACTCAGCCATCAACAGAGAGCCAAAGCCGATGGCGGTCGTCAGCGACGTCAGCAGGCAGGCTGCGCCGACGTGTTCAATCGCGGAAGCTGCGGCCTGAATCTGCCTGCTTCCGACAGACGTCGCGCCGTTTGATTTCCTCAGCCTCTGTTGCCGAATATGCACGACCAGATGAACGCCGTCCGTAAATCCGACCATTAGAATCATCACGGGCAGAATCACCTCCGCGAGATCGTTGTTTGCCTGGCCGAGCAGTTCCAGCCAGCCGAGTGTCCAGAAGACTCCAACCGTCGGGCCGCTGCACGACACAATGATTGCCGGCAACCCTCGAAAAATAAGCAGTGCCAGCACCACGACAATCGCAGCGGCAATCAACACGATCTTCTCGTGGTCTCTTTTGAAGGCGTCGCTGTGTGCTCGCCACAAAGGTCTGTGGCCGGTAATGCGGAGCCGGATTCCGACGGCCTCTAAGACTTCGCCGGCCCGTTCGCGCGCCGCCTCAACCACTTGCCGGTCTGAGTCCATCAGACCAATCAGCATCGTACGACGGTCGGCAGAAAGCAGCTGCCCGTCCACAAGCGGATGGTTCGCGACGACTTCTCCAACAGCCTGCGCTTCCTCATGCGTATCCACCTGATCCGGCAGCAGCGGCGACGATCCGAATACCGTTACCTGAGGCAGACTTCCGATCCAGAAGACGAGCTCTTTGCCGCCGAACTCCAGAAATCCCTCGTCGATAATTTCAACGGCCTGGTGAAGAGCCGCAATGCGTTCCGGTTGGAAGAAGTCGTCGCACTCCAGAACCACGATCACTGGAAAACCCGAGAAGCGGTTGGGAAACGTATCTCTGACCTCCTGAAGAACCTGCGACTGTTCGTCAGAAACCCAACGACCGTACTGAGGTTCGAAGAGCTTGAACCCCCTGAAGCCACAGACAGGAGGGATGCTCAACAGGAGGATCAGACACCAGACCGTGCGACGGTGATGCGCGAGGAAAACGCCGAGTCGTCGCATGTGTGAAAGTTTCTCCGACGTATCGGCTAACGTGTTTGATCGTGAAGGCAGTCTCGCCAATGATTGAGTTGCTGGCCAATGATCGAAGTCACGATTCAAGTATGCAAGCCGGCCGAGCCCGACTGGCGACGCGAAGAAGTTGCGAGTTTTTCAAACGGCGCAACATGATTCTCGTGGATCGGGCCGAGTATATTGACGCAATTTTCTGAGCGGACGTATCATGGCAGGCCGACTTTCACGCCGATAACCTGAACGACACCCCACCCCACAACTCCTTCCCAGGTCTCCGCCCATGTTGACGATTTTTGGACGTTCTGACGGCCGTTCCAGCCGGCTTTGTGATCAGCACTCGCGGCGCAGCTTCCTCACCATTGGCGGTATGGCGATGGGAGGAGTCGGCCTTTCGAACGTTCTTCGAGCCGAAGGCGAAACCGGAGCAAAGTCTTCGCACAAAGCAATTATCAATATCTACATGCCAGGCGGTCCGTCTCACATGGATCTTTGGGATTTGAAGCCCGATGCGCCGGCCGAAGTCCGCGGCGACTTTCGCCCGATCGCTACGAACGTACCGGGAATTGAGATCTGTGAAATGTTCCCGCGCATGGCACAGATGATGGATAAGTTCGTGCCGGTGAGATCGATCTCCGACGCGGACGGGCGACACGACGGCTACCAGTGCATGACCGGCCATCGACGCGGTGATCGTCAGCCGCCTGGTGGTTGGCCGGCCGTCGGTTCCTGGGTTTCGAAGATGCAGGGTCGAGTCAACAACGCCGTGCCACCGAACGTTTCGCTGATGTACACAACGGGAAATCGAACATGGGGCGAAACTGGCGACGGCGGATTTCTCGGAGTTGCACACAGCCCGTTCAATCTGGTTGGACGCAAAGCTCGCAGCAGCAACGAGAGCATGGTCCTCCAGGGAATTTCTCTGGAACGACTGCGTGACCGAGATCAACTGGTCCAATCAATCGACAACTTCAAACGAGCGGCCGACACGACCGGCGTCATGGAGAGCATGGATATCTACTCGCAGCAGGCGATGGGAATTCTGGCGACGTCAAAACTCGCTGACGCACTGGACCTGTCGAAAGAAGATCCCGCCGTCGTTGCTCGCTACGGCAAGAGCGACGAAAAGTTCCAGCGTGACGGCGCTCCGAAGATGATCGAAAACTTCTGCGTGGCTCGAAGACTGGTCGAAGCCGGCGCGCGTTACGTTTCTCTCAACTACAGCCGCTGGGACTGGCACGGCGGCGACGGCATGAACTACCCGCGCTCGCGGCAGGAATTTCCGCTGCTGGATCAGGGACTGTCAGCGCTGGTCACCGATCTGCACGAAAGAGGACTCGACCAGGACGTGTCAGTCGTCGTGTGGGGCGAATTCGGCCGCACACCGAGAATCAACAAGAACAACAGCCGAGACCACTGGCCGCGAGTTTCGTGCGCCATGATGGCCGGAGGCGGAATGCGAACCGGTCAGGTCATCGGCCGCACAAATCGAATGGGCGAACACGCTGTCGAACGGCCGGTCAAATTTCAGGAAGTCTTCGCAACGCTCTACAAAAATGCTGGCCTCGATACCGGGGCCGTTCGAATCTTCGATCAGGGCGGTACACCGCGATACCTCGTTGAAAACGGCATCGAGCCGATGCACGAACTCATCTGATTCGCTGTCGGCCCGCTTAGGGATGTGTTCCGAAGAAATTCCCAATAGTGGCACGACACTCCCAGTCTGTGAGTTTTTGAGTGGATCGCAGGTTTCCCCTCACCTCATCGAGGTGATTTTTTCAGTGAGCCCGTGCGGGCGGGCTCGACCGAGGGGTTCGATTGTCGTCAAGCCAACGCCCGAGGCGTCGGGGCATTTGGTCGTGATCCTGTTTTCGACTGGGAACCGGCCATGAAGCCTGTTCCCCGCCGCGTTAAATGAATCCTAAACTCTGCTGACGCTCGAAGTTGTACGTCAGAGCGTGCAGCAAGACCTCGCCGAGCACTTTCAACTGACCTCGCAGACGGAACTGATGCAGGCCGTGATTCGGACACACCGCATTTGGAAACTCCGCGATCGAAGGATGCTGCTGCGGCTCCTGACGACACTTCTTGAGCGTCTCCCCGCGGCGGAAGGAACTGGTTCCGGCGCTGGCCCGCACGCGCATGCCGTCCTGCGCATGCCGTCCTGCGCAACCATGGTGCGTTGATCGCGGACCCGCTTCGGAAACCGGCGCCGAACTCGATTTCGGTGCCGACGAAAACAATCAGCCATTGGCTGCGCAACCACGTCCAGCGAGATGAGCCCCTGATGCAGCAGCGTCGCGATAGTGTCGGTCAGCAGCTCATCAAGGAAGTCGACGTGCTGCGTGCGGAAGTCGCTGAGCATGTGATAATTGACACTGACACCGCCGCAGATCCACATGTAAGCGGAGTCTCGTGTGCCGAGCTTCGCAATCCGGCGACCACTGCTCACACCTTCAATCGTGGCAAACATCCACAGGGCGAACAGAATCCGAGGATCGGTATGATCGCGACCGGGCTGCCCTTCGACGGACTGAATCTTTTCATAAAGCGGCGACAGATCGAGCGAATCGACATAAGCCCAGACATTACGAACCTGATGTTCGAGCAGCAGCATCTGATCGAGAGACAGCGTCCGCATTTCGATCTGCAACCGTTCGGGCCTGCGGACCCGAGCCTGACCCTGCTGAGACTTCTGATTGGTATTCATAATCCGCTTGTAGCGCGACCCCCGCCGCCTGGCCAGGTCATTTCAATCGGCCAGGTGGCCCGAGGCGATTGCTCGCCCCGGGCTCCCATAGATCCGTACGTGCCCGCATTAGAGTATACGGCTCCTCACATCAGACGTTTGCCTCGCGATGTCGAACGACCGATTGAACAACGCGCACTGGTGGAAGCGGGAACGATTCGAGCAGCCGATTGAACTTATCCCAGTCCAGTTTCCGCTTGCGATGTCGGCGGCTGAGCCAGCGACGCCACGTGCAATGAACCAGAAAGCGAAACGTCTTCAGCGACTCGCCATTGCCCGTGATCCCGTAGTACGCATCGTGTCCTCGAATTTTCCGACATAATGCAGCGTGCTGGTCGAAGAGCCGATCATGACGATGGGCTCGACACCAGCTATCAATGGCTTGAACAGAACGAGTCAATCGGGAAGACTCGTCTTGCGTTTGACGACTCACTGACCGCTGCGAGAGCGGCCCCAGTAGTGCGTGAATCCCAGCAGGTCGAAAGTTTCCGGCGTGCTGCGAGCATTCCCGGATTTCCCTGAAGACAACAACGCACGCCGGAAGTCGACGAGCCGCGTTTTCTCAGGGTGAATCGTCAGGCCGAACTTCGAGCAACGTTTGCCCAGCACGGCCAGCACGCGACGAGCGTCCGATTCCACTTCGAAGATCAGCACCGCATCATCTGCGTACCGAACCAGATGGGCTCGGGCACGCATGCAGGGCAAAACGTCGTTGTGAAACCACTCATCCAGAACGTAGTGGAGATAGACGTTCGCCAACAAAGGCGAAACCACTCCACCTGACCAACTTCGTCGGTGCCCGGCTGCCACGGTCCGGATAACTCACGTTGCCCGAATCCAGGACGCCAGCATTCAGCCATTTACCGATCAGGCGTAAAACAACGCCGTCGCGAACTCGTCGTTGAAGAAACGTTCGAAGGTGACCGTGATCCAGAGTGTCGAAGAACTTGCGCAAATCGACTTCCAGAACGAAGCCGCCTCTCAAATCCATCGTGTGCTTCCATGTCGCCGCGATCGCCTGGTGAGTCGAGCGGCCCGGACGAAAACCGTACGAGCAATCATGGAAATCCTGTTCGTCGATCGGCTCCAGCAGCATGAGCACCGCTCGCTGCAGTAGCTTGTCTTCGAACGTCGGGCGGCACGGCCGCGTTGTTTCGAGCTACCGCTCGGAGAACACGAGTGTCCTGCATCGACAAAACACGGCGTGACGCCCGTTGTGAGAATGCCAATCGGACGCGTCTCGCTGCTGTTGCCTTTCGGAATCTGAACCCGACGCACCGGTGGTGCCCGGTAAGAGCCCAATCGAACACGATCCAGCAGCGATTGCAGATTGGCTCTGAGATTGATTTCGTAGTCGGCGGCCGTCTGGCCATCGACTCCCACCGCACCGTCTTTGCGGGTGCGGCGATACGCTTCGAGCAGCCACTCAAGATCAATCAGGTGAGCAAGACTCGTGAAAGCCAACTCCGGCGAACGTTTCGCCAACTCGGCTATCCGATGCTGTTTCGTTGATACGTGATTCAGGTTTCTGAGCACCCGCCGCCGCGTAACGAACTAGAAAAGGGCCCAAGATCGGTTGTTTGATGTGACGTCCCGCTTCCCTCCGGCGGGTCCTCGCTGAGTGCGAGTTCCCCGACATCAACGGTACTTTCAGAACGCTCCGACTCCCTGCTGTCCGTCCTGCCTCGCTTCGGTTCGCGTCGCTCGGCAATACCACATGTTGCCGGGGTTCGTTTCGTATCTCCCGTCGCCACCTCAGGCAGGACGACGGACCTTGAGTTGGTCTTCCGGTCTCTCTGCCGGACTCTTCACGTGGAAACAACAGGGCCTCCCAGGTTTCCGGGAAACCCCAATATCCATCTGCCCATGTTCTTCGACCCCGGTCGGACGACTGCCACTAACCACGACGCGGCAGTCACACGGCTCCCGCTAAAAAGAAGACGAAAGCTCCAACGTGAATTCCTCTTTCGAGGCTCAATAGCATGGCTTCTGGACTCACTGCGGGCACCGAGCGAAGCTTGGTCGGCTTCGCAGTGACGGTTACCCGAACACCACGCAACACTCGCTTCCGGCTGCTGGTCAGGCACTACCGGGTGAGATCGTCTCACTGGGTTCCAGCGATAGGTTTCAAATCATGAC
>Ga0316208_1000914_pt1 | contig 31218 bp, 25 predicted proteins | sample 3monopyrite_MG_FD_204944 | JGI IMG/M metagenome (GOLD analysis project Ga0316208, IMG submission 204944) | Microbial mat bacterial communities from mineral coupon in-situ incubated in ocean water Damariscotta River, Maine, United States -... | ecosystem: Environmental > Aquatic > Marine >... | reverse complement strand
AACTTCACATTGATTCATCTGATACAGGCATTCCTATTAGTTGCGTTTTAACCTCAGCATCAGTACATGATTCACAAGTTGCACTACCACTTGCGACAATAACCAGCCAAAGAGTCACTAATTTATACGACTTAATGGATGCAGCTTATGATTCCCCGATTATAAAAGAACACAGCATGTCATTAGGCCATGTACCTATAATAGATGAAAGACCAAAAAGAGGAAAAAAGGCAGAAGTGGAGCTGGAGTTAAAAGCTAAAAGACAAGCTAATTATAAAACCGCACAAATGATTCGATACAACCAACGCAGCTCTGTTGAAAGAGTTAATGGACGATTGAAAGATGAATTCAATGGAAGAATGCTTCGAGTCAAGGGGCATGCCAAAGTTATGAGCCATCTCATGTTTGGAATTGTTGCTTTAACTGTTGATCAACTGATGAAATTTTTAGAATGACGAAGAATTCATCAAAAATAACATTAATTTCTGTATCAAAATCACACAGAATGTATTTTTATGTTTGCAAAAACGTACTATCAACCTCAACAAGAGTTTTTTCCATGAATTGACGATTTTCATAACCGGATTATTGAAAAAAAATCGCTAATGGCTGAAAGCGTGGGATTTTGGTTCAAATTTCGGATTTGTTATGAATATGGCTCTTTTATGTATTGTTAAACATCTAAATTCTGGAAACATTTTTGCCATTCCCGAGTAACAGATTTTATCATCTTTTATAAAAGCAGGTGTATGGTCATAAGTGCTTAAAAACTTGTCGTCTTGTTTCAAATTTCTAATGGATTCTGATTGAATGACTAAACGCATAAGTTGCAATTTCATATCTATGTCGAAGACTCTAGCAGGGTAATTATAATAATCTGGAAAAACACCATCTGATAATTTATAAACCATAAAATTACGAATAGGATCATGATTAATTTCATTTTTTGATTGCTTAATTTCACTATAATATAGATAGCTTTTTAGCTGTGTTAGGTACAACAAATTTGCAATGTAATCATTATAAACTGTATTTGCAGTTAAATTTGGTTTGGCAACAATAAAATAAACTAGTTTCATCAGTTGATAAGTTACAGGTTTATATTTCTTCTTAACTAGTCTCTTCGGGTCAGAAATATAATCATACAAATATTTTAAATTTTTAGAATGCTCTTCATACATGGCATTATAAAGACTCCTTTCTGATGATGAGAGCGGTTTGAAAAGTGATGAATGCGAGCCTAAATTAATCAATTTATTTTGATATAAATAGTTAAACATCTCGATATTTTCATTGATTAGAGCGACTACAATCATTTTGGCTATTAGTGTATCCGCTTTTTCTAGCTTATTTTTAAGCCGAATTAACTCGCTTTCAAGTTGATTAACCAATTTAGTTTTAGAAATGTTTTTTAGGTTAGCTAACAAGTAAATATGGACTACTTTTTGTGCGATTGTAATTGTTCTAAAACTTGGTAAAGGTGATTCTAAACGCCTATCTGCAATTTGATTGAAATAGTTAAACTTCAGATAAGTCAAATAACGTGATTTATAAAAGCCATAATCCTTCAGAAATTGTTTAACAGCTTTGTCATTATTAATTATTTTTTCAAAACATTCACTTTTATGTTTTTTGCAAAGTAAATCACTTTCGGGAGTTTTATAAAGAGGATAATCATTTAAAAACGATAATTCCAAAGGGTGTTGTTCATAATTATAAAGCTTATCTTCCGCTAATAGTTTCTCCAATATTTCTTTACCAATTTTATAAGGATTGTCAGTTTTAACATTCATGCCCCAAAGGTAAACATAGGCATTGTCATCCCAAATGATTTTAGGCTGATGATTGATGAATTTCTCAACTTCTGGCTCTAATTTATCGTCTGTATAAATGAGAGCAATGGAACGAACTATTTGTTCAATTTTGACAGAGCCATTACTCATATGTTGCACATCTAACTCCGCAAAAACGATGGTGCAAAATACTACTAAAAAGAGAGATAATTTAAATTTAGTCATTTGTTTTCCTATTGCTGTCGAATTCCTATAATAAGTGAGTCGTTTCTGAAGCAGGATGTGTTTTCAGAAGAATCTACAGTAGTGGAATCCTTTGGGACCCCTTGTTTGATAAAACACCGAGCTTTTAATTAACAAGGAGCCCACAAGGGGCTCCACTACTCAAATTTTTCTATGAGGCCTTTTTGAGAAACTCATTGGCAAAACGCTGTAAAACCCCACCTGCTTCATAAACCAATACCTCATCAGCTGTATCCAAACGGCATTTAACTGGAATAGTTATTTGCTCGCCATCTTTACGCGTCATAATAACTGACATTTCAGAGTTCGGAGCGATTTCGCCTTGGACATCGTAGGCTTCGGTGCCATCGATGTTGTAGGTTTTGCGGTTTTCGTTGTTGGTGAATTCTAGTGGCAATACACCCATGCCGAGCAAATTGGTGCGGTGGATGCGTTCGAAGCCTTCGGCAAGGATGACTTCAACGCCTGCTAAGCGTACGCCTTTGGCAGCCCAGTCTCTTGAGGAACCTTGACCGTAGTCTTTGCCAGCCACAATAATCAAAGGTTGTTTTCTTTGCATGTAAGTTTCGATGGTTTCCCACATGCGCATTTGTTTGCCTTCGGGTTCTAGTCGTGCGTGCGAGCCTTGGATGATTTCACCTTGCTCATCTTTGACCATTTCATTTAATAGTTTTGGATTGGCAAATGTAGCGCGTTGGGCAGTGAGATGATCGCCTCGGTGAGTAGCATAGGAGTTGAAGTCCACTTCGGGCAAGCCCATTTTATCCAAATACGCGCCTGCGGCAGACGATAACTGAATAGCATTGGAGGGTGACAAGTGGTCGGTTGTTATGTTGTCCCTCAATACGGCTAATGGTCGCATGCGGTGCATACTTCGTTTGGCTGCGAGTGCGCCTTCCCAATAGGGTGGTCGGCGGATATAGGTGCTTTGTGGTCGCCAATCGTAAAGTGGCTTGGTTTGCTCGTCACTCTGGACGTTGAGTTTGAACATTGGCTCATAAACTTTGGTGAAATGTTCGGGTTTGACACTGTTTTTTATGACGTGGTTAATTTCTTCATCCGTCGGCCAAATATCTTTGAGCGTGATTGGATTGTTATCTTTATCGTATCCCAGCACATCTTTTTCGATATCAAAACGAATCGAACCCGCGATGGCATAGGCAACAACCAAAGGCGGAGAAGCTAAAAAGGCTTGATCTGCATGTGGATGAATGCGTCCATCGAAGTTGCGATTGCCTGATAATACGGCGGTTGAATAGAGTTTTCTATCTTCGATTTCTTTTTTGATAGCTGGATCTAATGCACCACTCATACCATTGCAAGAGGTGCAAGCATAGCCGACAACGCCAAAACCGAGTTGTTCTAGTTCGGGCAATAAATTAGCTTCTTCTAAATACAAAGTGACCGCTTTTGAACCCGGTGCGAGGGATGTTTTGACCCAAGATTTACGTGTTAATCCCAGTTTGTTTGCGTTACGGGCAATTAAACCTGCGGCTATCATATTGCGCGGGTTGCTGGTGTTGGTACAACTTGTGATGGCAGCAATGATACAGGCGCCATCAGGCATCAAGCCATCGTGGCTTTGGTAATCGCCCGTGATGCCTCTGTTGGCTAAATCTTTAACGGGTAAGCGAGTATGCGGGTTGGATGGTCCTGCTAAGGTTCTGTCAACTGTGGATAAATCAAAGGTCAAAACACGTTCGTATTCGGCATCGCCCATATCATTAGCCCACAGACCAGTGGTTTTGGCGTAATTTTCGACCAGTTTAACTTGCTCTGCATCGCGTCCTGTTAGGGTTAAATAATCTATGGTTTGTTGGTCGATTGAGAACATGGCAGCGGTTGCGCCAAATTCTGGGGTCATATTGGAGATGGTGGCTCTATCGCCTAGGGTCAATGCCGCTGCGCCTTCGCCATAAAATTCTAAAAAACTTGAAACCACTTTTTCATTGCGTAAAAATTCGGTAATGGCAAGCACAATATCGGTGCTGGTGATGCCTTCTTGTGGCTTGCCTGTGAGTTCTACTCCAATGATTTCTGGCAAGCGCATATAAGATGGACGACCAAGCATGACACTCTCGGCTTCCAAACCTCCAACACCCACTGAAATCACACCCAAGGCATCAACCATAGGTGTGTGAGAATCAGTTCCCACCAAAGTGTCAGGAAAAGCAACGCCCTCTTTCACTTGCACCACAGGTGACATGCGTTCTAAATTTATCTGGTGCATGATGCCATTACCAGGAGGAACAACATTGACATTTTTAAAGGCGCTTTTGCACCAATCAATAAAATGAAACCGATCTTCATTGCGTCGGTCTTCTATGGCTCTGTTTTTTTCAAAGGCCTCTTTTTCAAAACCAGCATGCTCTACAGCTAGGGAATGATCGACAATCAATTGGGTTGGAACAACGGGATTGATTTGTGCGGGATCACCTCCTTTATCGGCGATCGCATCACGCAATCCAGCCAAATCCACAAAGGCAGTTTGCCCCAATATGTCGTGACAGACCACGCGAGCGGGGAACCAAGGAAAATCCAAGTCACGTTTGCGTTCGATAAGTTGTCTGAGTGCTGCATTTAAGTCATCTGCAGGGCATTTGCGAACAAGGTTCTCGGCTAATACTTTTGAGGTATAAGGCAGTTTCTGATACGCTCCTTTTTGAATGGAGTTGATGGCTTCTTGTGCATCAAAATAGTTGAGTTCACTAGCAACGAGAGGTTTGAGATAGTTGTGATTCATTGAATTATTAGGTGAATTTAATACAAGGAAGTGATTATACAACTATTAGGGTTTAGTTAAAACTGTTTAAAATCACCTAACACCCAAATCTCGATATAAAAAATCACAATCCCTAAATGCACCTAAGAAATTCTCAAAAAGCTTCATCACCAATGAGGTGTATTTAGCTTTTGTGAATTCCTTATGCGCATCAATTACTTGCACTCTAAATTACGGTTTTATATCGGGATTTTGGTATTACTTTAAATAGTTTTCCAAATCGGTACTGCCGCCGATAAGTTGGCCATCAATAAATATTTGTGGCACTCCAGCGGAACCTGTCAAAGCGCGAGTCGTGACATGACTGGTCTCATTGCCAATGACGATTTCTTCGAAAGCCATGCCTTTTTCATTGAGCATTTCTTTGGCTTTTTTGCAGAAAGGGCAGGTGGGCTTGGTTAAAATGGTAATGGATGCTGGAGCTTTGGCATCAGGATTGATATAATTTAGCATGGTATCTGCGTCGCTTACGCCAAAAGGATCTCCTGGTTTTTCTTCTTCAATAAACATTTTTTCTATCACGCCATTTTTAACCAGCATGGAATAACGCCATGAGCGTTTGCCAAAACCTAGGGCTTGTTTTTCGACCAATAAGCCCATTTTGTCCGTGAATTCACCGTTGCCATCAGGAATCATGGTGACATTTTTTACTTTCAAATTATCAGCCCATGCGTTCATAACAAAGGTGTCATTGACGCTGACGCAAAAAACTTCATCAACCCCGTTGTCCTTAAAGGCAGAAAACAATTGATCGTAACGCGGCAAATGCGAAGAAGAACAGGTCGGAGTAAAAGCGCCAGGTAAGGAAAAGACCACCACGGTTTTGTTGGCGAATAATTCTTGGGTTTGCCATTGATGCCAGTCAAAGTTATGGCGAACGGCTAATGTGATATGAGGGATGTTTTTTCCTGTTTTGTCTTCAAACATAATATTTCTCTTTAAAATTAATGATAGCTCCATTATCCATAAAGAAAAGAACTTGTAAATTTGAATGATTGCATTGTTATGTATTAAAAAATCGATGATTCGTTTAAAATAGCCTTTTTTATTAATGAAATGAACATGCAACGACCTAGCAAACGCGAAAACAACCAACTTAGAGATGTCAAGATCACTCGAAACTATACCATACACGCAGAAGGTTCTGTGTTGATTGAATGCGGCAACACCAAGGTTTTGTGTAACGCCTCGGTTGAAGAGCGAGTGCCTGCTTGGCTTCGGGGCAAAGGCCGAGGTTGGGTGACAGCAGAATATGGCATGTTGCCACGTTCTACTGGTTCACGTATGCGCCGTGAGGCCTCCAGTGGCAAACAAGGAGGTAGGACCTTGGAAATACAGCGTTTAATAGCGCGTTCTTTGCGCGCTGTCGTCAATTTGGAGGCACTGGGAGAACGAATTATTACTGTCGATTGTGATGTTATTCAAGCCGATGGAGGTACGCGAACGGCTTCAATAACAGGGGCTTATGTGGCTATGTTTGATGCAGTCAATACAATGATGGCAGCTGGAACTCTGAAGAAAAACCCGATATTTGGAGAAATTGCTGCAGTTTCTGTGGGAGTTTATCAAGGTGAGGCGGTGTTGGATTTGGATTACCCAGAAGATTCAAATGCGGAGACGGATATGAATGTTGTTATGAATAGTGCAGGGCATTTTATTGAAGTGCAGGGCACGGCAGAAGGCCATGCCTTTCGGCGTGATGAAATGAATGCCATGCTGGATTTGGCCGAATTAGGAATCCAACAACTTTTGCAAGCTCAAAATAAGGCGATCAATGGATAAGGTTATTCTGGCCAGTGGTAATCGTGGCAAGTTGCTGGAATTGCAAGATATTCTGGCTGATTTGCCTTTTGATTTATTGCCACAGCCGCAAACAAAAGAGTACGAAGTAGAAGAAACAGGCACAACTTTTATTGAAAATGCCATAATCAAGGCACGTCATGCGGCTCAACTCAGTGGCTTGCCTGCAATTGCCGATGATTCGGGCTTGGTTATCGGGTCTTTGAACGGAGAACCTGGTATCAAAACGGCGCGTTATGCAGGTAGAGGATGCACGCCACAGGATAATATGGATTTAATTCTTAAAAAACTCCAATCCTATGATACAAAAGAACAACGGAAGGCCACTTTTGTGTGTGCCTTGGTTTATATGCGCAATGCAGAGGATCCCTTGCCTGTTATTGCAGTAGGGCAATGGCATGGAGCTATAACTCGACAAAAACATGGCTGTGCTGGTTTCGGCTATGATCCAGTTTTTTGGGATTTTGAACACAAGATGACAGCGGCACAAATGAACAAGTCTTTAAAAACTCAACTGTCCCATCGCGGTAAGGCTTGCAGGAAGCTTGAGAAAAAATTAATGCGAGTTTTTTCATTATAAAGAATGGGAAAAATAATTCCACCTCCACTTAGTTTGTACATTCACTTTCCATGGTGTGTGAAAAAGTGCCCTTATTGTGATTTTAATTCGCATGCTTTGAAAAATGATTTCAGCGAAGAAAAATATATTGATGCATTGATTAAAGACTTGCAGCTAGATGTTCCTTTGGTTTGGGGTCGGGTGGTTAACTCTGTATTTATGGGAGGTGGCACACCGAGTTTGTTTTCGGCTGCTGCAATGGAACGTCTTATGAATGCAGTAAGAATGCTGTTAAACTGCAAGCCCAATATGGAAGTGACAATGGAGGTGAACCCTGGTGCTGGTGAGTACGATGATTTTCTGGCTTATAAGGAAGCAGGAATAAATCGGCTGTCATTTGGTGTGCAAAGCCTCGCCAATGACAATCTAAAGGCGCTGGGTAGAATTCACAGTGCAGAACAGGCAGTTGAGGTCTATGAAAAGGCACGTCAGGCGGGTTTCGATAATATTAATTTGGATATGATGTTTGCTTTGCCACGACAGACACTGCAATCGGCTCAAATAGATTTGCAGCAGTTGATTCGCCTGCAGCCAAATCATATTTCCTATTATCAATTGACCATTGAGCCCAATACTTTGTTTGCGGTTAAAACACCTGATTTTCTTCCTCAAGAAACAGTGCTAGAGTCTATGTATTTGCAAGGCAACAAGCTGCTTGAATCCAATGGCTACCACCAGTACGAAGTCTCAGCTTATGCAAAAGACGGGCAAAGAAGTGCTCATAATGTGAATTATTGGCAATACGGTGATTACTTGGGAATTGGTGCAGGAGCCCACAGTAAAATTTCGGTAGGGGCGGAAAACAATGTGATGCGTTATGTGAAGTACAAACACCCAAATAAATACATTGTTGCTGAGGACGGTTATCGACAGGAATCCAAGTTGCTTCAGGAAAGCGATTTGCTATTTGAGTTTGTTTTGAATGCCGTGAGACTAAAACAAGCCATTAAATTATCTGATTTCAATTTAAGAACAGGAATTGATTCTGAAGTGTTGTTGGATAAATTGTCTCCTGCATTTGCGGCGAAATGGGTTAAAAATCAACAAGATATATTGCAAGTGACAGAGACGGGATTTTTGATGAGTGATGAAATTGTTAAATTAATGCTATAACAATGAGTTAAAGAAAATGCTTCAACTAATTTGTTTAATTGTCTAATGTTTTCAAAAAACAGAATAAATAATAAAATAATACTTGCCTTTTCAAGGCTTTAAGAGTTATTCTTACAACAAAATCTTAAAAGAGTTTGTGGAAAATGTAAAACTGTGAAGTATTACGCAAAAAAGCGATGCTTTATTTGTTTTCATAGGAGCCAGTTAGTTTAAGATAAATTAATAATTTATTTATCGTATATATTATCATTCAATGAGAGAAAATTGTGGGGTTATTTTCAAATAACAAAATGCAACTGTTTGGAGTCGATGTGAGTTCATCGGCTGTTAAAGTGATGCAATTAAGTAAGTCAGGACAAAGCTACAAGGTGGACTACTATGGCGTTGATGCCTTGCCAGCTAATGCCGTTGTAGAAAAAAACATTACCGAAGTTGATCGAGTGTCTGCAGCCATTAGCAACGCTATCAGGCGTGCTGGCATAAAAAGGAAGAATGCTGCGATTGCGGTATCTGGTTCAGCGGTGATTACCAAAACTATTAATATGTCTTCTGATTTGTCTGAAGATGAATTAGAAGAACAACTGTCTTTGGACGCCAATCAATACATTCCATATCCAATTGAAGAAGTGAGTTTGGATTTCAATGTCTTGGGGCCAGTCGAAAACTCACCAGAACTCTCCTATGTGCTGATTGCTTGTTCTCGATCTGAGAATGTAGATGTCTGTGTTGAGGCTTTAGAAGGAGCGGGTTTGATACCTACAATTATTGATGTAGAATCCTTTGCAATTGAAGCGGCGTTCAACCAAATGAAAAAAAGCATGGATTTTTCAGAAGATGAAATTGTCGCTCTGTTTGATATAGGAGCAACAACAACAACCTTGCACGTGATGTATCAAGGCAGAAGTATATATACCCGAGATCAAACCTTTGGTGGCAAACAACTCACTGATGAAATCATGCAAAGATACGGTTTGTCGATGGAGGAAGCGGGGTTAGCAAAAAGACAAGGTGGTTTGCCAGAAAGTTATGAATCCGAAGTGTTGCAAAGCTTTAATGATTCATTAATACAGCAAATCAGTCGAGCACTGCAATTTTTCTTTTCAGCAACGGAATTTAACAATGTAGATAAAATAATTTTGGCTGGAGGCACAGCATCAATAAAAGGCTTGTGTGAGTTAACCGAGCAACAAATTGGAGTACCCGTTACGAGAGCAAATCCCATTGAAGGATTTAATCTGGCCTCAAGAATAGACGATATAGCTATTTTAGAAGATGCACCAGCTCTAATGACGGTTATCGGCTTAGCAATGAGGACATTCGACTAATGGTTAAAATTAATTTACTGCCATGGCGTGAAGAAAGACGCCAACAACTGACAAAAGAATATTATATTTTGTTAGGCATTGGAGGGGCGATTGCATTAGCAATAGTGGCTACGATATTCTGGATGTATGCCCAAAATATAGAATATCAAAACAAAAGAAATGCCAAAATACAAGCGGAAATAACACGAATTGAAGCCGAAATTGTAGAAATTGAAGGTTTGGAAAAATTACGAGAAAATTTGTTGGCCAGAAAAAAAGTCATTGAAGAATTGCAAGCCAACAAAACACAAATGGTTCACTTGTTTGCTGAATTGGTTGGTACTATTCCTAATGGTGTGTTTTTGCAAAATATAAAACAAAACGTCAATACAATTTCCTTGGAAGGCTATGCACAATCTCACTCAAGGGTTTCCGCATATATGCGAGAATTAGAAGCTTCTGAATGGTTTAAAGCTCCAGTAAAGGTACAATACATTCGTGCAGATGACTCTTATGATACCCATGAGCAAAAATTTAAATTGCAAGCCACTCTCGTTAATCCTTTAACCAAAGACAAGAACAGTGAAGGAGAAATTGAATGAATGTCATTGATGAGCTACAGAGTTTAGATACCTCTAACCCTGGAGGCTGGCCTTCTTGGGTGAAACTAGGCAGTGTTATTCTGTTGATGGTCGCGATTGGTGTTGCGGGATATTTGTTAAAAATACAAGACCAAATAAAAGAGTTAAAAGACAAAGAGGTTATAGAACAATCAGAAAAATCGAAATACAAAGCAAGGCAAAGAAAAGCAGCGCAACTACCTGCCTACAAAGCGCAATTGGAAGAGATGAAGATTATTCTAAATTCAATGCTTCGTCAGTTGCCGAGTAAGAACCAAATGTCTGATATCATCGTTGATGTTTCGCAAACGGCTCAAGCCAGCGGGATTGAAAATGAACTTTTTGAACCAGGAACTGAAATTTTAAAAGATTTTTATGCAGAAAAACCGATTGCCTTAAGAATGATTGGTAAGTACCACCAATTTGGTGAGTTTGTCAGCGGTGTAGCTTCATTGCCACGGGTTGTAATTCTTACGATGCATGATGTTTCTTTAAAACCAGTTGATAATGGTGAAAGTGGAGTTTTGCTTTTAGAAGGAACAGCCAAAACCTATCGTTATCTGGATGAAGATGAGCAAGAGGCTATGGATGCTAAAAATGCTGATAAAAAAGGTAAGAAATAATGATTAAACATTCAAAAATTATACTCATTGTTGTCTCAGCCTTGTTTTTGATGTCTTGCAAAAAAGACATGACTGATTTGGATCGTTTTTTTGAGGAAACTAAAGCACTTCCTGCCAAGCAAATTGAACCGTTACCTGAAATTAACTCCCCTGAAATATTTGTTTACAATGCCGAAGAGCTTCGTGATCCGTTTTCCAATGATTTGCAAATATTGAGTAACGAAGATCTTGAAGTGGATAATACGGTAGAAGGCGATGGGCCAGATTTAAATAGGCGTAAGGAAACATTGGAAAATTACCCGTTAGATGGCTTGTATATGGTTGGAACATATTTGCAAGAAGAGCAATTTTGGGGTTTAATTGAAGACCCTGAAGGATCGATTCATCGTGTGTCATTGCATGAGCATATGGGGCAAAATTACGGTGAGATAGTTGCAATTAATGAAGATCAAATTGATGTGTCAGAGTGGGTGTCCGATGGTTTGGGCGGCTGGACAAAGAGAGAAGCTAGTATTGCTTTGAGGGAAGAATAATGAAACAATCAACAAGAAAACAGATGTCTATAGAGACTAAAATTGTTAAAAAAAGGTTTGTAAATATAATGAAATCAACTTATAAAAAGAGTCATTTAACGGGAGCATTGTTATTTCTCATGGCGACTTTACTGTCAACATCAGTGTGTTCTCAAGTAAAATTAGAATCCGTTCAATACGATGCAAAAATTAATGGAACAGTTGAATTTCTTATGAGATTTGATGGTCCAATTAATAAGCCCGATGTTTTTACAACAACAAAACCAGATCGATTGGCTTTTGATATGGATGGAGTCATCAATGATTCGAATGTTAAATTGCTAGCTATTTCGCAAGGAAATACCAAAAGTATGCGTATAGTCTCAACCAGTAACAAAACTCGTGCAGTGATTGATCTTTTAAAGGCAACTCATCATGAGTTAAAAGTAGAAGATAATACTTTGAAGGTGACGGTTTTTGGGAATAAAAAATCCAACGGTATTGAAAATCAGAATGACATTAAATATGTGATTGAAAATGTTGATTTTAGACGAGGAAAAAAAGGACAAGGAAAAATCATTTTGACCTTTAATAAGCCAGGTGTGTTGGTAAACTTAAGAGAAGATGCGAGTAAAATCCAAATAGAAGTTAATTCAACTGAGTTGCCAGAGGAGTTTAATAACAAGTTGGATGTGGTTGACTTTGCAACGCCTGTCTCAATTGTTGATGTCAGGTCAAGAGGAGGAAATGTAAAAGTAGATATACTGGCCAGTGGCGATTATGAACATCTCTCCTACCAAACGGGAAACCAGTATGTGGTAGAAATATCAGAAAAATTAAAAGCTACCGAAACAGGGGCGCAAACTTTAAACAAAGAGGTGGTCTATGACGGTAATAAAGTGTCATTTACTTTCCAAGACATTCCTGTTCGCTCTGTATTGTCGTTAATTGCTGATGCTTCTCAGTTGAATATTATCGTAGCGGATACTGTGCAAGGCAATGTAACAATGCGCTTAAATAATGTTCCTTGGGATCAGGCTTTAGACAATGTATTAAACAGCAAACAACTGGATAAAAGACGAAAAGGCAATGTCATTTGGATAGCACCTGCGCAAGAAATTGCAGATAGAGAGCAACAGCAACTTCTATCCTTAAAAGAAAAAGAAGACTTTGAACCGTTAAAAACTGTTTTCATTCAAATAAATTATTCACGAGCTGAAGAGTTGGCTGCACTGTTAACTGGAGAAGGTGCAAGTTCTAGCGACTCAGAAGGAGCTGGAGGCGGAGCTGGAACAGGAATATTATCAGCCAGAGGATCGGTTACTTTTGATGAGAGAACAAATACTTTATTGGTTTCAGATGTTCCCGATAAGTTGATAGTGGTTCAAGAATTGATTCGTAAATTAGACGTAGCGGTAAGACAAGTACAAATTGAATCTAGAATTGTTATTGCTACAGATAAATTTGGTGATGAATTGGGTATAAGATTTGGTGTTAATGGTTCTCGAGAAGACAAATATGGAAATATTGTTAGTACGGGTGGATCTCTGGTTGCTCTTGACCGTTTAAATTCGGCGGCTATTAATAATAGAATTACCAGCCCTAGTGGTTCTGGTTTGCCTAATTTTACTCCAGGTGAAGATGGTTCAGGAATTATTGGACCCTCTCTTGGTGAACGACTCAATGTTAATTTACCTACAGCGACAGGGACAGCATCTCGTTGGGCCTTTAGTATCTTGGCCGCGGACTACTTATTGGACTTGGAGCTGTCCGCCTTGGAGACAGAAGGCCGGGGTGAAGTTGTCTCTAGACCTCGCGTTATTACTACCAATCAAACAGAAGCGAAAATAAAACAAGGGGTGCAAATTCCTTATGAGCAAGCAACATCAAGTGGTGCAACCTCAATTGTATTTAGGGAGGCCGTTTTAGCCTTGGAAGTGACACCCTTGATTACTCCTGATGATCGAGTTGATTTAACTTTGGAGATTAAAAAAGATTCCATTGGTGAAAATGTACCAACCTCTTTGGGAGGAACTATTCCTTCGATAGATACGCGATCCATCCAAACACGAGTGCTAGTTGATAACGGTCAAACCATTGTGCTGGGTGGTATTTATGAACAAATCACACGTACAGATCGCTCCAAAGTTCCAGTTTTAGGCGATATTCCCGGTTTAGGTGTGTTTTTTAGAAACAAAGCGGTGCAAAATGATAAGGCTGAGCTACTTATCTTTGTAACCCCCACAATAATAAAAGAGAGTCTATAAAGTGATATTTAACAATTTAAAAGGTATTCATAAAATGAAAAATTTAGCGTTAACATTTTTGTTATTTGCATTAATCATCACCTTAACATCTTGCGGTGGTGGTGGTGGTGGAGCAACGGGAGGAGGAAGTGGACCAACACCTGAAAATGGCTTGGTTGTCACAGTTACGCCTGTGCTTACTTCGTTGCCTGCCAATACTCTGGGGTATCCAATTTTTGTCGGATCACCTTTTTTGACTCAAGTTAACGTCAGAACCACATTTGCTAATGGACAAGAAGTGGCTACAGGTACCGTTGTTCATTTGCAAAGTAATAATGCTATTGGTGCTTTTATTTCTATACCCGATGATCCAGAGACTGAAGATGTTAATGAGTTTGCTCAAGGCTTTGTTGGTGTTAATCAGGAAACTGTAGGTGCTACAGCGAGCTTTTTTATTCATAGTGGCCCAGAGGTTCAGACTGTTACGTTCACAGCAACAGCAACTCATCCAACTAGTGGACGTGGTTATTCTAAAAATCTAAATTTCAACATCACAGAGGGGCCAGACCCAGCGGTTCAGCAACTGCTAGTGACTAGGCCACGCAATGATATACCAGCAAACTCTCAAAATATTGAATACTTCAATGGTAGTCCTTTTGTAATGGACACAGATGTTCAATTCAGAGATGTTTTTGGTAACTTTACAAATCCTGAGTTGGGAGCGAGTGGTTTTCCAGAAGTTGAAGTTTCGGTGAGTCCTTCAAATGTCATGTATTTTACTACTACAGATTATGAAGACACAACAAATATAGATGAATTTACCGACCAACGTTTAAGGTCTTTGCGAATATCTGCAGGGCACGGACCTATGTTTTTATGGGCCAGAGACATTCCTGGGTCAGCAACAGTCAGTTTGTCTGCTTTGGAAGCAGGGTCAGGGTTGCGTGTGAACTATGCTTTTAATGTTGAAGTCGTTAATGATGGCTCGAATCCAGCGTTGCCGACAGACATCAGTTTAATTTCAAACAATTCGCTTTATACAAATGGATCTGGTGGTAATACAAACCAGAATATTAACCTTACAGTAAACAGTGGTAATGTGCCGGTTTTAGATCCTCAAGTGAACAATATTAAACTATCCATTATTACTGATGCTCCAAATAGTGGTGAAAAATTATCTGCTGTAAATGCTTTTGGATCGTCAGTTCAAGGAACTAGTATAAACATTGCTACTGTAAATGGCATAGCAAATGCCTTAATAAATAGTGGCACAAACTCAAATACAATTACCTTAACGGCAACTATAGATAGAGCTGATAATAATGTTGATAATGGCATACAAGACGGCATATCTACCGTCTCAAATTATATTGTGAGTGACGGCGTTCTTTGGGCCTTAGAGTTAACCAGCCCAGCCTTGGATTCTTTGACAGTGAATGGAAGTACAACGGGAGAAGGTGCAGATTTGACCTATGATTTCCAAGATGGAACATACAGTTTAGTCATCAGTGCCATAGGAACTGATAAAGGCGGGAATCCGGCTTTACCACAAACGCTCCAATTTGGTATGATTAATAGTCCAATAGCAGGTTATCCAGAAAATGGCTCAGGTTTCTTTGTTCATTCGGCCTCTGATGGTGATCCTCAGGAAGGCGGCAGAGTTTTCACCTCAATTAGTGGTGGATTTTTAACGGCTGCTGGTGGTGTTCAACCCAACGATACTTTGGTTGTTTTTGGCGAAGAGTCTCTAGGCAATGAAGATTTAGAAAGTGCTGTGACTGTTTCTTCTGTCAACTCACAAACTAACTTATCAATTGTTGAAGTATTTAATAGAAATGATTCTACAGGAACCATAAATAATGATTTTGGTATTCTACCTTATGCAATAGGTCGAGCAGTGGATGGTAATATACAGGCGACAGCAGTAATCAATGAAAATGGAGTGGCGACAACGCGATTAGTGTATCCAGTTTCTCAATTAGGGCGCATAGCTGCAGTTTATGTTAAAGGCCAAGGCAGTATTAATAATGGTGTGGCTAAATCGGTTACTGATGTCGAATTAACAGCTTTTCCTGGTGTTGAGGGTTTTAATGATCAGAACAGTACTTTAACTGTGTCTCCCAATATAATTCCTTCAAATATTGCTAATGTAGGATTTGTTGTTTGTATTGCAGATTCTGCAAGAAACCCTTTGCCAGGCCGATATATTTCATTTTCTTATGTGGGTGGAAATGGTCAGGGCACAATTGATGGTCAATCAGGTGCTGGTGTAATGAATGCTCCTACTGGAGCTGATGGATGTACTGTTGGAGCAGCCTCTACAACAGGAGTTATACCCGGAATTTCAACTGATGCAGGTTTTAATTTCTTCGCAGGTTCTTTGACATGTGATACTGGTGGAACAGGAGGACAAAGTGTGTGTTTAATCGTTGAACCTCCTGGCGGAGCTGTATTGAATGCTAACCCATCATCCTTTTTAAGCAGCGGCACAAAAACGATTACATTAACTTTATATGACGGTTCAGGTACTCCGATTACAGGGGCTTCTATTGCAGGAGAATGTGATCAAGTTTCAGGTGGATCTTTGGGTATAGTCTCTGGTCCTTCATTAACGGACTCTCAAGGCCAATCCATCGTACGAGTTTCTGCTGCTTTAGACGCACCAGATGGTGGGCTAGATGGAACATGTACCTTTACAACTGCAAGTGGTGAGCCCACGGTAGATGTGAACTTCACGGGTGGAGACTCTTGTACCTTGCTCTCCCCAAGCCCAACACCGCCATTTGATGCCTGTACTGTAGATACTCAATTCAGTGTAGGTGGAGATTTAACGGGATTAAATGCAGGTAACTCAGTCACTATTCAAAACAATGGAACTGATAGTATTACCTTGAATCAAGATTCAGGTTTCACATTCCCTCTTCAGGATGATAATACCGCTTACAATGTCTCTGTCTCTATACAACCAGTAGGACAAACATGTACGGTAACAAACGGATCAGGGTCGATTTCAGGCAGTCATGTAACAAATGTGGGTGTAACCTGTAATTAACCTACTCTTAAAAAGAGTTCAGAAAAATGCAAATCTTCGGATTTGCATTTTTTTTTGTATTATATTGTGTCAAAAAAATAGGCAGTGATACACTAGCTGCTCTTTTCTAATGAACCTAAAGAAAATGAACTACCCGACAGTCAAACAACTGCGCTATTTTATAGCATTGGTTGAAAAAAACCATTTTGGAAAAGCAGCTAATGCATGTTTTGTCTCTCAATCAGCCTTTTCTGTTGCAATAAAAGAACTGGAAAATACCTTGAATGGCCGATTAGTTGATAGAACAAACAAGTCTGTAACAGTTACTAACTTAGGACGAGAAGCCTATAAGCAAGCTAAATTAGTTATGAGTGAACTCTCACGATTGGTTGATATTTCACACGGAAATCAAGAGCCTTTTAAGGGCAAATTGTCCTTGGGGATAATTCCAACAATTGCACCCTTTTTGCTCTCAAAATTTTTGTTCAAATTACAAAAACAATATCCTGATTTAGAATTGTATTTGTACGAAGGCATGACACTAGAATTGTACGATAAACTGATGAAAGGGGATTTAGATGTGATACTAATGGCCTTGCCTTATCCTCTTAAAAACGTAGAATACCTTAGTTTGTTTAAGGATAAATTTAGTTTGGCCTACCAGCAACAAAGTAAATGGATCAAGTTTAAAGATAAATCTGCATTGCCTGAGGATGAGAGTGTATTGCTGTTAGAAGATGGTCATTGCATGCGAGAGCATGCTCTTTCTGCGTGTCAACTGCAAAGCTTTGACAAAGTTAGTCAATATGCAGCAAGTTCTCTTCTAACATTGGTGGAAATGGTTAAAAGCGACGTGGGCATCACATATCTTCCAGAAATGTCATTGAATTCTCATTTGATTCAGAATTCAAATTTAATTATTGAAAGCTTAGATGATAATAGCTATCGCGAAATTGGTTTGGTTTGGAGAAAAGAAAGCGCAAGGTCCAAGGAGTTTAACATGCTGGGTGATTTTATCAAGGATCATAGCTAATGGGATTAGGAGAGGTTCTATCGCTTCTTTGCGCGTTACTGTGGGCCTTTGCAGTTATATTTTACAAAAGAGCAGGGGATCATTTTAACGCCTATGAAATGAATCTTTTTAAATCAGTATTTGTGTTTCTTTTGATGCTTCCTACGACATTTATAACAGAAGGTCTATCAATGCCATTGATGAGTAATTATCAATTGGCCATTATTCTAGTGAGTGGTGTAATAGGTATTATGTTGGCCGACATGTTTTATTTACGTGCCTTGCAATTAATTGGTGCAAGTTTAACAGGGATTACAGGGAGTTTGTACAGTCCTTTTGTTGTTGTTTTGTCGTTGCTGTTTTTAGGCGAAGTATTGCAGTTTTGGCAATACATAGGAATGGTGCTTGTATTACTAGGGGTTGTTTTAGTTGGATACAGAAGAAGCTCCTCTCAATTCAATCATCCTCCACTTCGTGGATTTATTTATGCTTCATTGGCAGTTTTTTTTACGGCTTTAGGAATAGTTATAATAAAACCTATAAGCGAGGAGTTGCCTTTTTTTTGGATTATATTAATACGATCCTTTGGAGGCTTGATCGCTATGATACTGTATGGAATCATTCTCAAAAAATCACTCAGTATTACCCATGTCATAAAAGCGAAAGGAGGTGTTTGGTTGATTTTAGGAGCATTTACTGGCCAATATATTTCTATGATGGTGTGGGTAGCAGGATACAAATATACAACAGCATCCATAGCATCTATTTTGAATGAAACGGCCTCTATTTTTATCCTGATATTATCCTGGTTAATGTTGTCAGAAAAAATAAATACTAGGAAGCTAGCAGGAATATTAATAACAATATCTGGTGTGATTTTAGTTGTTGGTCTGGCAAAATAATCTGTAACAAATCAGGATATTGAAGTATAAAGCCATGTCTTACTAGAAACAGAATTATTTCTTGATAACTGTCAATGTCATCTTATATTAGACTTCTATAATATACCTCATCTTTAATAATAATGAGGTTTATGATAATGAAAGTAAAAAATGTAATTTTGGCGAGTGCTCTAGCACTTATTGGTGCTTCTCAACAAGCTTTGGCTGTTGAAAAGGGAGATTGGTTGCTGCACGTAAGAGCCATAAATATTAACCCCGATGATGATAGCAGTTCACTAAATGTATCAGGAGCAAATTTACCTGGAACAGGGGTGAGTGTTGCCAGTTCAAACTCATTGGATATTTCAATCGGATACATGCTAACAGATAATTTTGCAGTAGAGTTGTTAGCAGACCTAAGTAGTCGTCATGATGTCAGTGTCAATGGCTTGCCAGCAGCACTTAATGTCCCCAATGGAACAAATGTTGTTTCCTCAAATGTATTGCCACCAACGGTTTTTGCTCAATACCAATTTAACCCAAAAGGAAAAATAAGACCTTATGCAGGTTTGGGTGTGAATTACACTTTGTTTTTTAATTCTGATTTAACGGCAGCAGCACAATCAGCACTTGGAGCAAGTAATTTAGATATAGACTCCTCTTTTGGCTTGGCAGGGCAGTTTGGAATAGATTTTGAAATGAAAAATGACTGGTCTTTTAATGTAGATGCGAAGTATATTCAGATTGACACCACGGCCTCCTTTGATTCTGCTTTAGGCCCAGTATCGGTTGATATCGATATAAACCCATGGGTACTTGGTATCGGTTTTGGGAAAACATTTTAGCGGTTCCAGGTCTCGTTATAGAGATAACAAGGAAAGCACTCCGTACCAGTTTGAAACATTCGAGCTGGTATGGATGTTTATCTCATCAATATTAAGCATCCGCAATTTCATGCAATAAATGTTTGTCAAGTATGGTTAATATGTGTTTGTTATAACTCACCACTTCTAAATTTTGCAGTTTCTTAAAAATTCGGCTTAATGTTTCTTCAGCCATACCTAGATAACTTGCGATATCTCTTTGAGAAATAGGAAGAAAAAACTCGGAATCAGAATAACCTCTTAATTTAAATCGTTGTGAAATTGTTTTGATAAAAAGTGCGAGTTTGGCTTTGCTGCCTATATCCAAATGATTTTTTTTGCAACTGTAGATTTCTTTGCTCATTACTTTGAGTAAGTTTTTCTGAATGATTGGGTGATCTTCAGCAACTTCCATGAGCTCTCTGTAGGGTATTTTGCAATAAGAACTCATGGTTAATGCAGTAGAGGAAGTTTGGTATAAATCAGAATGAATGCCATCAAGGCCCATAATCTCGCCAGGCAAATGAAAGCTGATAATTCTTTCTTTGCCATTTTCATCTATAGTGGTAGATTTAAACATGCCAGAATGAACCACATAAAGTGCATTAAACATGTCTCCATTGTTAAATAGATTTTTATTTTTATCAACAATCTGCGAGGATGAGATAACAGATTCAAGTTCGTTTAATTCATCTTTGTTCAGGCCAGAAGGTAAACACAATGAATTGACTGAGCATTTTTGGCAACGGGATTCAGCAGACAACAATTGTCTGACGAATTGCGTGTTATTGCTGCGGCGTTTTAAATTTGACAACTGAAAACTTCCTTTATTTGAAATGTATATTAATTATGGCACAAACAGAAATAATATGAAAAACATTAATAAAAATATCGGCAATATCAGAAAAGTTGACCATTATCAATATCCTTATATTAGCATTTGCTTATAATAGGCGACCTAAATTTACAATTTGAGGGTAATGAATGAAAACTAACTTTAATGACGAAATCGTCAAAAAGTTTGCGATAGTCACCATTGTATGGGGCATTATTGGCATGCTTGTTGGCGTCTTTATAGCAGCACAGATGGCTTGGCCAGTGTTAAATTTTGACATTCCTTGGTTAACGTTTAGTCGATTAAGACCATTACATACCAATGCAGTAATATTTGCTTTTGGTGGAAATGCATTAATTGGTACCTCTTTTTATGTGGTCTATAAGACCTGTAAGGCCAATTTATTTGCGCCTAAGTTGGCCTCATTTGTTTTTTGGGGTTATCAGTTAGTCATTGTTGGTGCTGTTGTTACGTTGCCTTTTGGTTTCACACAGTCACGAGAGTATGCTGAACTAATATGGCCTATAGACATTTTCTTAACCATTGTATGGGTTGCGTATGCCGTTGTCTTTTTTGGCACGATTACTAAAAGAAAAGAAAAACATATATTTGTAGCCAATTGGTTTTATGCAGCATTTATCATTACTATTGCACTTTTGCATATTGTCAATAACCTACAAATACCCGTGAACTGGCATTTGTCGTATTCGGTCTATCCTGGAGCTGTTGATGCCTTGGTGCAATGGTGGTATGGGCACAATGCTGTTGGCTTTTTCTTAACGGCGGGTTTTTTAGGGATGATGTATTATTTTATTCCTAAACAAGCGGGTCGTCCTATTTATTCCTATCGCCTCTCAATTGTTCACTTTTGGGCCTTAATTTCTTCCTATATGTGGGCTGGGCCTCATCATCTTTTATATACCTCATTACCTGATTGGGCTCAATCACTAGGTATGGTTTTTTCATTGATTCTTTTGGCTCCATCTTGGGGTGGAATGATCAATGGAATTATGACTTTATCTGGAGCATGGCATAAACTTCGTGATGACCCCATTATTAAATTGTTGATTGTTTCATTATCATTCTACGGAATGTCAACTTTTGAAGGACCAATGATGGCTATTAAAACAGTCAATGCTTTATCCCATTATACAGATTGGACTATTGGTCATGTTCATTCTGGTGCCTTGGGTTGGGTCGCGTTGATGACTATTGGTTCTCTGTATGTGCTTATTCCTAAATTATGGGGTAAAAAAGGTATGTATTCTTCAAACTTAATTAATGTCCATTTTTGGATTGCAACATTAGGCATTGTTTTGTATATCGCATCCATGTGGATAGCTGGAGTCATGCAAGGTTTGATGTGGCGTGATATAAATGCAGATGGAACAGTTGTTTATTCTTTTGCTGAAACAATCAAAGCAACATACCCCTACTATATCGCTAGATTTTTAGGTGGAATATTGTTTTTAACAGGTATGTGCATCATGTTCTATAATGTCATAATGACCATTAAATCACCAACAATTACAGAGAATGAAAGGGTAGGAGAAGCAGCATGAAGCATGATTTTATCGAAAAGAACATTGGTATAATGGGTGTGCTTATCGCCATAGTGGTCAGCCTTGCTGGCTTGGTAGAAATCGTTCCATTGATGTACCAAACCAGTGTGATAAAGCCCCATCCAAACTTAAAACCTTATACTGCTTTACAATTAGCAGGCAGAGATATTTATATCAGTGAAGGTTGTTACAACTGCCATTCTCAACAAATCCGACCTTTTGTGGATGAAACATTGAGATACGGTCATTATTCCCAAGCCAATGAGTTTGTTTATGACCGTCCATTTCAGTGGGGTTCAAAGAGAACTGGGCCAGATTTACAACGAGTTGGTGGAAAATATTCAAATGAATGGCACGAGTATCACTTGATGGATCCACGTTCTGTTGTGCCTGAATCCAACATGCCAGGGTATCCTTGGCTGGCAGAGCAACAAGTGGATGCTCAACAAGTAGAAGATGGTATGAATGTGCTGAGAGATTATTTTGATCACCCCTATTCCGATGAACAGATTGCAAGTGCAAAATCAGATGTGGATGGTAAAACAAAATTAGAAGCACTTATCGCTTACCTTCAAGTATTGGGAACTTCAATCCCTAGGAGTTACAAATGATTAGTGGGATTTTTATTATAGTTCTGATGGTTGCATTTTTTGCAATCGTTGCTTGGGCCTGGAGTGATGATAGAAAAGCCGAATTCCAGCATCTGTCAAATTTACCATTAGAAGATGATTTTTTACACGAATCAGATGGTGATACTTTTAATAACATAGCACGCGAAGGTGAAAAAAATGGTCATGTCTAGTGGTTGGAGTCTTTGGATTATAGTTTTAGTTGTCCTGCATATCATCGGCTATTCATATTTGTTGTTTTCGACTTCAAAGATGAAGTCAAAAGATCAAAAAGAAGGTGAAACAACGGGTCATTCTTGGGATGGTATAGAAGAATATAACAACCCACTACCACGTTGGTGGTTGTATATGTTTGTATTGACCATTGTATTTGCGATTGGATATTTAATTCTTTATCCAGGAATGGGCAACTACAAAGGGACGCTCAATTGGACACAAGAAAATGAATGGTCAAAGGAAAATGAAGTGGTTAAGGCCAGCCGCCAAGAGTTATTTAGTACCTTTATTGATAAGCCTATTCCAGAAATGATAAAAGACAATAAAGCCATGGAAATTGGCGAACGTTTGTTTGCTAATCATTGCAGTACATGCCATGGTTCTGATGCACAAGGTGCTGTTGGTTTTCCAAATTTAACCGATAATGATTGGTTGTATGGTGGCGAGCCAGAAACTTTGGTGCAGACCATTTCTTCGGGTAGAAATGGAATTATGCCAGCTTGGGGAGCAGCTCTAGGCGATGAAGGAGTTAAACAGGTTGCTGCATATGTCAGAGAATTTAGCGAAAAAGGACAAGAGCCAGCTTTGGTAGCCGAAGGCCAGAAAAAATTCGCCATGTTTTGTGTGGCCTGTCATGGTGCTGATGCAAAAGGCAATCACTTGATGGGAGCACCGAATTTAACAGATAGTACATGGCTGCACTCTTATGATTCTGCAATGATTGAAACCATATTAATGCAGGGGATTTCTGGTAAAATGCCAGCCCATAATGAATTATTAGATGATGGCAGTATCAAAGTATTGGCAGCCTATGTTTACTCATTAAGTCATGAATAGAGATCAAATAACAGAGATAAATTTTAACCAAAGACAGCTCAAGCGGATATTTTATAGACGCTTGGCTGTTGTCGTTTGGACTTCGTTTTTGGTAGCGGCTGTACAAACCATGGCTTTTTTTGCAGCCTTTGATCCAGAACTGTTAGGGCAACTAGCAACATTTAGTGTTGATATTACAGCGTTAGAAGGATACACATTTGGTTTTGTGTTTTTTTGGATTTTTAATTTAATTACAGCAGTTCTTGTTGGTTTGGTTATGGTCTTACCCAGAACTAAATTGGCAAAGAGAACTCGACCTCTCGATAAATAACGAACCCTAGGTTCCAAAAGGCAACAGTAAAAGATGAGTGATCAACAGCAACCACTAGAAATTAATCTTTATGAAAAAAGAAAAAAAATTCATCCCAGAAATGTCAAAGGTTTCTTTCAGACGCTAAGAAAACTGTCCTTGTATTTGTTACTTGGGGTTTTTTACTTAATTCCATGGCTAAACTACGAATCTCATCAAGCCGTTCTGTTTGATTTGCCCGCTCGTAAATTCTACATATTTGCAATTACCTTTTGGCCGCAGGATTTTATATTTCTATCTTGGGCGCTAATTATCGCAGCGTTTACCTTGTTCTTTGTAACAGCCCTAGCAGGTAGAGTTTGGTGCGGTTTCGCCTGCCCACAAACTGTTTGGACAGAATTGTTTGTGCGTATCGAATATTGGATTGAAGGCAATCGCAACAAAAGAATAAAACTGGACAAATCTCCTTGGAACGCTAACAAAATTAAAAAAAGAGGCCTGAAAATACTCATGTGGGCTTTGTTGGCTTTGTGGACAGGTTTTACATTTGTGGGCTTCTTTTCTCCTATTCGAGAACTATTGCAAGATGTTATGGCTTGGACATTGGGTCCTTGGGAAACTTTCTGGATATTCTTTTATGCCTTGGCTACTTATGGTAATGCTGGATTTTTACGAGAACAAGTCTGCATGCACATGTGTCCATATGCCCGTTTTCAAAGTGCTATGTTTGATCGGGACACTTTGATAATATCCTATGATGTGGATAGAGGTGAACCTCGAATTGGCGGAAAAAAGAAAAGAGCAGAAGCAGAAAATCCTGGAGATTGTATCGAGTGCCAAGCCTGTGTGCAAGTTTGTCCTACAGGCATAGACATACGCGACGGGCTTCAATACGAATGCATAGCCTGTGCGGCCTGTATTGATGCCTGCGATGATGTGATGATAAAAATTGGCAAACAACCAGGTCTGATAAAATATACGACAGAAAATCAAATGAAAGGCCTTAAAACTAAAATATTAAGACCTCGAATCGTCTTGTATATGGTTGCTTTAAGCCTTATCATAGGTCTGTTTGCTTATACGCTGATATCTCGAAAAGATATTGCAGTCGATGTTTTGCGGGATAGAAATAGCTTTTTTCGCATTGTTGACTCAAAAACAATAGAGAATGTCTATAAGTTAAAAATCATGAACAAGGGCAAATCAGCTCAACAATACCGCATAACAGCCGAGGGTATGGGCACTGAGTTAACCGTCATTGTTGATGATAAATTTAAAGAACGAGTCGTGCAAGCGGGTGATATACTTAGCCTGCCTATTAAAGTAAGAGCAAAGACATCTGAAATTAAACGACACATACAAAACATCGAAATTAAAATTCAAGTTGTGGACGACAGTCAAACAACTGTGACTGAGGAGACTAAGTATTTTGGACCCAGAGAATAACCTAAATCAGAAAGTTGTTACAAAGCCTTGGTACAAATATCCCATGGTTTGGTTTGTTGTTGCTTTGCCAATGACAGCCGTCATAGCTTCCATCGCAACTTTAATAATTGCGGCTAATAACCCACCACAAGTGATTGAGCACAATGCTTCTTATCAGTCAAAACAAGTGGAAAGTAAAGAACAAAAATAATGCGGCATGAAAAATGTTTTCATTGCCATGAAGACATCCCAAGTGGTCTCTCCATAACCGCTATTATTGACGGTTCCGCAGAAAATATGTGTTGTTATGGCTGCAAAGCAGTGGCTGAATTTATTGCCGAAGCTGGACATTGTGAGTTTTACGATTATCGCGGGTCATCAGAACCTGCTGCAAGTGCCAATGTCTCAGAAAAAAAATGGCTAAAATACGATGAAAACATTGTGTTTGAGGCGGCAACAACAAAGAAGGAAAAACTAAGGATACTGTCGATCCGATTGGATGGTATGTATTGCAGTGCTTGTGGTTGGCTCATTGACAAACATATGAGCCGATTAAAAGGCATCTTTGATGTCAAACTCAATGCCATCACCAAGATGCTTCAACTTGAGTTTGATCCAACTCAAATTAAACTCAGTCAAATACTTTCTAGTATCAATCACCTCGGTTATCAACCCATTATTAGCGTTCATGGCGAGCAACAAAAGGGCGTAGAAAACGAACGAAAGGATGCCTTGAAAAGATTGGTGGTTGCTGGCTTTGGCATGATGTTCATTATGACTCTCGCTGTTCCACTTTACAGTGCACAGTACAAAGATATAGAACCAGCAATCCACCGATTTTTTGAACTGATTAGTTTATTGGTTGCAACAGCTGTGTTTTTTTACTCAGGCAAGAGTTTTATAAAAAACGCTTATCGGGATTTAAAAAACAAACATTTGGGTATGGATGTTCCAGTAGCATTGTCCATAAGCCTGGCCTATGGAGCAAGTGTCTGGAATGTTCTTTCGCATAGCGGTCAAACAATCTACTTTGATTCCATGGTTATGTTTGTGTTCTTTTTACTTGCGGGTCGTTTTGTAGAGATGAGCGTGCGACATCAAGGCATGAATTCACGTGAAGCCCTAGGAGCTATGGTACCTACCAGTGTGACAATAATTAACAAAAGAAAAGCATACACAGCTCCTATCGAACAGTTAAAAAAAGGCGATATTATAAAAGTAAAGCAAGGAGAAACGGTAGCCATAGATGGTAGTGTTATAAAAGGCCAAGCTTCGCTAGATGAATCCTTATTAACAGGTGAATCCGAATCTGTTTCAAAATCAACAGGCGATACAGTTTTAGCAGGAAGTCAGGTGAAAACGGGTGCAATAGAAGTAAAATCAACGGCCATTGGCGATGAGACAATTTTATCAGGTTTAGCTCAACTCTTAGAAAAGGCACAATTACAAAAACCAAAAGTATTATTACTGGTTGATAAAGTTGCTTCGTGGTTTGTGGCTATCGTTTTAATCTTAGCGAGTCTAACGGCAATATACTATCAATTTAATGATCCCGATAGGGTTTTTATTACGGTTTTATCTGTCTTAGTTGCAACTTGTCCATGCGCCTTATCATTAGCAACGCCGGCAGCACTAACTACAGCAAGCGTAAAATTAATAAAAAACGGAATATTAGTGAACAACTTGGATGCCATTACAAAAATCAACAAGATAAAGCAGTGGTATTTTGATAAAACAGGAACCTTAACAGAACCACAAATGGCTTTGCTTAAAACGCACTTGTTTTGCAGTTGTTCTGAAGCTCAAGTGATAAAAATAGCTGCAACACTAGAACATCAAAGTGTGCATCCGATCGCTTCAGCATTTGCTAATTTCTACGATGGCAAACTTAAGACAAGCCATCAAAAAGAAATAGCAAACAAAGGAATAGAAGCGACAATAGCCGAAAATAATTACAGATTAGGCAGTAAGCAGTGGTGTGAAAAAAAATCAAAACTGTCATTGATAACAGATAATTCAAGCGTATATTTAAGTAAAAATGGTTCGATGATAGCTGCTTTTGAATTGCATAATCCTCTAAGAAAAGGCGCAAAATCACTGGTAGATGAACTGGTGTCGGCGCATAGAAACATCATAATTCTCAGTGGAGATAAAAGAAAGCCCGTACAAAAAACGGCAAATCAGTTAACTATATCCGAATATTACTTTGAGCAATCGCCACAGCAAAAAATTGAACGCATCAAAAACAATCAATTAAAAGAGCAAGTATTGATGGTAGGAGATGGTATCAATGACGCACCAGTATTGGCGCAATCCGACGTGTCTATTAGTTTTAATCAGGGCACACAATTAGCAAGATCCGCTTCAGATTTTATTATCATGGGTCACTCAGTAAAAAATATTGGTGTTTTACTAGCGGTCAGCAATAAGACAAATGCAATCATAAAGCAAAATATTATATGGGCACTCTTATACAATATCAGTGTGACACCCTTGGCAATGATGGGATATTTACAACCTTGGATGGCAGCAATAGGCATGTCAGTCAGCTCCTTAGTGGTTACACTCAATGCTAAAAGAATATTAATTCTGCCGAAATCCCGTTAATGGTGATAGTTTTAGACGTCAATTCACTTGAGCGCTATGGCGCCAAATAATTTGTTCTATTTGAATAAATGAGTATTGTTTTTTCAATAAAACGAGTCAGCAGTGTTTAACGTTTTGTGTTGGCTTATTTTGAAACAGTAAAAAACTCGGTGAGTGTCTTGGTTTCGAATAAAATGTATTTTTCTAGATTTTGTTGAAGATCGAGGATCTCAGACAGCTTTACTGTTTCAAAATAAGCCAACACAAAACTGTACCTAGGTTAATTGAACTAATATGATGCACTATGGCAAAATTCCTACAAAGAAAAGGAATTTTGCCATAGTTTTCTACAACTAAATTTTGTACCATAAGTGATTTTAGTGGAGCAAACATGACAACAGCAAGGAGCCAACTCATTTCTATTGATGATACGCCGTATTATCACGTCATCACCCGTTGTGTCCGACGAGCCTTTTTAGCAGGCTATGACAAACCAACAAAAACCTCATTTGAACACCGCCGAGCATGGATTGTTAAGAGAATGTTTGAATTGTCTGATATTTTTTCTATCGGCATTTGCTCATACTCCGTCATGAGCAATCATTACCATATTGTCCTCAAAGTTTCTGACAACAAGCTTTGGTCACTCACACAAACACTAAAAACATGGAACAGACTCTATAATTTGCCCTATCTTTGTGAAAAATTTCTTAGAAATAAAATCACAACTAAAGCCGAATTAAGACAAGTCAAAGTTATGGCTAAAATGTATAGAAAAAGGCTCATGAACATTTCATGGTTCATGAAATGTTTAAATGAATACATAGCAGTCAAAGCCAATGCCGAAGACAACTGCAAAGGTCACTTCTGGGAAGCTAGATTCAAATCCCAAGCACTGCTTGATGAAAAAGCCTTGCTCACCTGCATGGCCTACGTTGACCTAAATCCAATAAGAGCAGCCATGGCGCAAACCCCAGAAACTTCAGACTACACCTCAATCCAAGAAAGAATCAAAGACACAAAGACCAAACTACTAACCTTTAATGAAAAAAATATTCCTTACTATCTTTCTGACTACATTGCATTAGTGGATTACACAGGCAAATGTATCCATCCCAACAAAAAAGGATATATCGAAAATGATATTCCCGACATTCTAGATCGTTTAGAAATTCATCCAGATACTTGGCTAGAAGAGATGAAGCAATACAGAACCAGTGGTAAAAATGCCATTGGCACTGTTGCTCAAATCAAATCTTTTTATAAAAGCATCAAAAGCAAGTTGCCTCTCGGCACTCCAGCACCTGCTTGGGAATAGAAACAAGCACTTTAGAACTAAATCAAGGCATCAGTATTTAAGCTGATGCTTTGCTATGCTTGTAATAAGGTGATTTTTGATAAATTTCGCTAAAATGTCTAAAAAATCAATTTTTTAACTACTTTTTATCGATTGATAAATCCATTTGAGCGAAATCAGGCTAAAAACAAGTAGAATTATGCTTTTATGCTACGCCTGTCCCTTATTGTCCTTATTGTCTATTGTCTTATTGTCTCCTTATTGTCTCCTTATTGTCATGTTATTGTCGGTTTTATTGTCGTTTATTGTCGCAATTGGATATTTCTGATTTATCTACAATGAAACAGGATTTTAGTGCTTAGTCATGTAAAAATTTTTGGAATTAGGACAAATTAGCCGTGCAGCACAATGACATGACTGTTGCTATTGATTCTCAAATATAATATACTTTTTACAGAGGTTTATAATATGAAAAAAAATATCTTGATATATTTGGGTTTTGTGGGTTGTTTTCTCATGTTATTTAATCCATTGGCATATGGATTGGTTACTTGGCCAACAGGTTCGGCTCCTTGTGATGATATAAATGACATTGAGACTTGTATAAATGGTGTCGCAGATGGAGAAATAATAGAAATTGCAGCCAATACGATTCCCAGTCAATCAGCAGTCACTGTTAGTCCAGCCAAAAGTTTTACCTTAAAACCAGCCAGTGGATTTATTCCAGTATTTTCAAGTTTTACATCATTTTTTATTCCAGGTTCAAATGATGACATTACAGTAATAATTGAAGGGTTGACTATTGAAGTTGGAAACTTTTCTGCCAAACAAGGTGGAAGTGGTATATTTGATGTGACATTTAAAAATAACATTGTTGAGGATTCTTTATTTAGAACAGCTTTAGAGGTTTCCTCGGGAAACGCAAATCCTCCATATGGCCCAGTTGTCTTTTTAGTTGAAGGCAATATTCTTAACGTTCAAGATGAAGTTGTTTCAGGTATTTCTATCGGTAGTTTTTCAGGAGCAACAAATAATGGGAAAATAATAAACAATCGCGTCATAGCTAACAACACAGGACAAGCTGCTGTAATTAGTGTTAACGCCTCTTCAAATAGTACATTTAATGCTGAGGTCATTGGTAATGAAGTTATAGGTCAAAACTTTAATACGGGCATTAGTCTCAGGTTGTTTGGCACAGGTGGTTTTTTTAATGCAAAAGCTATAAATAATGTGGTACAAGGTCAATCCAATATATCGGGACAACCTGCCGCAATTTCTCTTTCAAATAGTTCGTCTGTATCTGGGCATTCAATTTTTGAGATAATTAACAACACTCTGGCTTTTAATCAAAATGGAATATCTTATGGAGGAAGAAGTGATTTGGGTGCTGCCAGTAATGCAACAATTATGAATAATATTATTGCTTTTAACAGCCAAAATGGGTTGAATCTAAGTGAGTTTGATTCTACTACAATTAATGATTATAATTTGATTTTTGGAAATACTTCGGATTTCTATAATTCAGGAGCCAATGATGTTACTAAAGACCCAATGTTTGTGAGTAACTTGAACTTACGATTGCAGCAGCTATCACCGGCTGTTGGCGCAGGGTTAAATTCTGCTGTGCCAGTGGACACAGTTACAGATATTGATGGCAATATGAGAATTCGACAATTGAGAGTTGATATTGGGGCTTATGAAAGTAGTTTCATAGGTGATTTTATATTTAAAAATGGCTTTGATTCGTGAGTCTAAAAAATATATTAGACATGCATAGTGCAAAACATTTAAATTGTTAAAATCATATTGCTTAAAGCCTGATTGAGCGAATTTTTGAAGGTTCTGAAGGTAAAAAATCGAGAATTTGAATAGATTTTGAGGAAAAGCCAAAAGTTGACTTATTTGAAACAAAGGTATAGGTCTCACACGCGCTGTGAAGAAATAATACTTTAAAGATTTTGAGCTATTCCAAGGCAGGAACAAAGCCAATATCAAGCTTGATTTTGGCTTTAATATTATTGAAATATAGTTTAAGCTTTTCAAAAGTTCCGATGGCTAATTTACCCTTTGATTTGAACTGATTTAACTCATCAACCCATG
>Ga0316208_1000912_pt1 | contig 31248 bp, 34 predicted proteins | sample 3monopyrite_MG_FD_204944 | JGI IMG/M metagenome (GOLD analysis project Ga0316208, IMG submission 204944) | Microbial mat bacterial communities from mineral coupon in-situ incubated in ocean water Damariscotta River, Maine, United States -... | ecosystem: Environmental > Aquatic > Marine >... | reverse complement strand
CCAAATCGTGTATTTCTATACATGTTGAAGCCTTTAGGTTATTGAGTCGATCAATGGGTTTTACCCTTTAAACCTTGGGGCTTCAATACTTTCAGGCTTTTTCTTTTATTTATTCCGGACAGTAGTGAGCAACAGCGCCAAAGAAGTAAGCAAGAAATCGCCGTTCCTGGTGCCTTGCCCTAATTAAAAAGCTAATTAGGGTTCCCAAAAATTCTGCGTTTGAATATTTAAAGTTTCGTAATCTGTTAGTTTAAAGCTTCGTTGCCGGGTCGTGCTGGTGCGCCATCCAGGCTTATCATCACTCAAAATCACATCCCTGTGATTTTGCCCCTAGGGTGAGAGAATTTTTGGCAAGGCACAGGGAAGGTTGTCGCAAGCCCAAAAAGTACGGAGTGATTGAATAGAATCAAATCAACGTCACTGTAGGAGCGCATCTTTAGCTCGCGAACCGCCGAACGAAAATCGTCAGCTAAAGCTAACTCCTACAAAAAACAAAATACTGTCGTCCTTCCTGCGAAGGCAGGAATCCAGTGACCTTGAATTACGTAAAGTCACTAGAGTCTTGATAAAAACATTCAGGGATGACAACGCTTTTCATACTCGAAGTAATTAAATCCAGTCTGGCGACAACCAGCCCTGTTGCTAGCTGAAAACTGTACAGATGCAGGGGTAATTCCACAGGGATGTGGAATTGAGTTGCGAATAAGCCAGGACGGCGCATCGAAACGACCCGGTAAAAGAATAGTGAACTAACAGTTTAATAAAATGAATAAAGGAGACACAAACAGTTTTCAGGAACCCTCATTGCTTTTTATGAGGGCTAGTGACAAAGGCGAGCGGGCTTTTTGCTTACTTTTTTGGCTGCAGAAAAAAGTGAGGCGCCAGCAGGCGAACCTTAAAACTTCAATTTGAGGCTATGGTTACGCTTGTAGCAAATATTCAGAAATTTCGCCAGCAGGCGAGCCTTGAAACATCAGTGTGTGACAATAGTTGTGCTTGTAATAAATAATGATGAAAACAATAATTGCCCACCTAAGGAAAAACCACCAACTCATAATCCGCAGTAATATTATATTCAGGGCTATCTAAAGTCTGATTTGCTTTCGAACTAAATCCATCCAGCCCATATTCAATATCAATACAAACCGGTTTGATAAGCGAGCCAACAAATTCCAGCTTGCAGCCATACAGCGGATCATTCGCCCAAAATACAGAATACTTCCCATTAGATTTAATAACCAATAATTCACGGCGTTCCGTTTTAAAATAAACAGGTGAATTATTTTTCAATGAGATTAGAGAAAAAGAATATTGGGGTTTGTCCGTAGTACCCGATTGACCAAACAGCCCCGCTATAAAAACATACGCTATACCAATCACCGTAGAGGCGATGCATAGCTTAATGGCGACACGAAGTAATAAACGTTTTTCTATCATGGTTCTGTTTGTCGTAAATGCTGTAAGATATCGCAATGCCTGAATTCACTACATTACCGCCGCTATCATTATATATACATCTACCGTGGTGCGTAAAAAAATGCCCGTATTGTGATTTTAATTCACATACTTACGATTCTGGCTTGCCAGAAGAAGCATATGTCGAGGCCTTAATCGCAGACCTGGAAAATCAATTGCCGAGTGTTTGGGGCAGAAAAGTAATTTCCGTTTTTATTGGCGGTGGCACGCCAAGTTTATTTTCTGCGGCCTCTATTCACAAAATCATCAGCACGGTACGCAGTCATCTAAATTGTTTGCCCGGCATGGAAATTACCATGGAGGCGAACCCGGGTACGGTCGAACAAGAAAAGTTTAACGGCTTTTATGCGGCGGGAATCAATCGGCTGTCAATCGGCGTACAGAGTTTCTCCGATGAAAAGCTCAAAGCCCTGGGGCGAATTCATAATTCTGCTGAAGCGCATAATGCGGTTGATGTGGCGCGCAAAGCGGGCTTTGAAAATATTAATCTGGATTTAATGTTTGGTTTGCCGGGGCAGAGTATTGCAGACGGTCTGGCTGATTTGCAGCAGGCGATCGATTTAGCGCCACAGCATGTTTCCTGGTATCAGTTAACCATTGAGCCGAATACCGAATTTCACAGCAGGCCGCCGACGACGCCAGAAGAGGATGATGTGTGGGAATTGCAGCAACAGGGCCAGGCCTTGTTGGCCAGTGCGGGCTATATCCAGTATGAAGTGTCGGCCTATGCAAAGGCCGATCAACAGTGCCAGCATAATTTAAATTATTGGCAGTTTGGTGATTATCTGGCCATAGGTGCGGGTGCGCATGGCAAGATCAGTCGCAGTGACACCAGCGAAATAAAACGCTACTGGCAGTTGCGTCAACCCAGGGCTTATATGCAGGCGGTGGCGGCTGAAAAAACCTCCGCTTCGGAAGTGCTGGAAAAGCAGCAGATTGTATTCGAATTTATGCTGAATGCGCTACGTTTAAAGCAGGGCTTCGATATTGCGAGTTTTATCCAGCATACTGGCTTATCCGCAGGATTAATTGCGCCGACCTGCGAACAAGCGGTGCAGGATGGTCTGCTGGAAAAAAGAAACGGCGGCTTTGCTGCAACGCAGCACGGCTATCTATTTTTAAATGATTTAATTAACCGTTTTTCCTAAGTGTTTATCTTGGCAGCACAGGCCTATTTTTTGCCCGATGGGTTCATAATCTCATTAAGCAGCTTTTCCTGCTCAGCGCCACGTTGATTCATTTGCTCCTGCAGGCCTTTCGCGTCATCCATTAAGCCTTTTACACCTTCAGGTGAATACACGCTGCCAATACGGGCTACACGTGAGCGCTGTACAGGCTCTTCTTCGGCTTCAACTTGTTTTTGTGCCTGCATGATATTGGTGTTGGAATGGATGGTTTTTTTCTCGTATTGCCCTTGTCCTGTTGGCGGCGTGCCGCCGTAATGCTTTACGCCAGCTGAATCAGTCCACTGGTAAACGGTTACTTCTTTATCGAGCACTGCATTGCCTAATTCGCCTATGCCTTTGGCGGCGTTTTCGGCGCTACCCATACCGGGTATATTGTTCATTCCGGGTATGCCACCCATGTTCTTCAGCATATATTGGGCAGAGAATAAAATTATTCCCGCGGTTAAAAGCATGCTAATCAGCATTTTCATGCGCCATCTCCTGACAAATTAGGCATAAAATTCGTTATTCGTGAGTGTTTCCATCGTCGCTTTCAAGAATACATGAAAATACCGACTATTTCTTCTTGCTGATACAGGGTGATGCTAGTATTATACGCGGCTCTTTACAGCATTCAGACATTGAGGACTCAAAAATGAGGCCAGGTATACACCCAGATTATCATGACATTTCAGTGAACTGCAGCTGTGGTAACGCTTTTGTAACGCGCTCTACATACAGCAAAGAAGCTCTTCAGGTTGAAGTTTGCTCTGCATGTCATCCATTCTACACCGGTAAGCAGAAGGTGATGGATTCTGCAGGTCAGATTGATAAATTCCGTAAGCGCTTTGGTGGTCAAAAATAGTATTTTGACAATCTTGTGTGACTTACTTAAAAAGGCGCTGATATTCAGCGCCTTTTTTTGTGCCGGCTTTTCGCTAAGCGCCTATGCAAGTGAATGCCCACCACAGCGTATTGATGAGTCTGCGCGTGTTAATTATGTTTACGATGGTGATACAGTGCAGCTTGAAGATGGTCGTAAAGTACGTTTAATCGGCATAGATACACCTGAGGTGTTTAGTAAAAAACGTCACATTCCCCGTGAAATTAAACACAGCGGGCAACGGGCACGGGCCGCATTGCAACAGCAGTTAAATGAATCTGCAATGCGCATCGGCCTGGGTTACGGCCAGCAGAGGTTTGATCGATATGGGCGAACCCTGGCGCATGTTTTTACGCCAGAGGGGATAAATGTGCAGGCGCAGCTCATTAAACAGGGGCACGCCATTGCCTACACTACACCGCCTAATGATCGTTTAGGCGATTGCTATCAGCAGCAAGAAGCATTGGCGCGCCAGGAGGCCAGGGGTATTTGGCAGCTAGCGCAATATCAGCTTTTACACACCAGCCAGTTACATAGAGCGCAGCAAGATTTTCAGTCAGGTTTTCGACGATTACAGGGCCGAGTCACGCAGCTTAAAAAAACTGGCGGGCGCATTACATTGGTCATGGATGGTTTACTGGATGTGCACATCTATAAAAAAGACTGGGCAAATTTTAGTCTGCATGACCTGAACGCATTGCAAGATAAAACCATTCGCATACGGGGTTGGTTGCATAAAAAGAAGCAGCGCTATCAAATAAATCTGCGCCACCCCGATGCGCTTGCAGAAGACTTTACAGCAAAGTGAAGCTCGTTAGCACGATAGAATTAATAGATGTTTAATCGGTAGAAGCATGTTAATTTGCTGCATCGAAAACAAGTTTACCAGTGGCTAAAAAATGAATGAAGAAGACAAAAAACGCGCGCTTGATTACCACCGTTTCCCATCACCAGGAAAAATAGCCACTGATATAACCAAGCCCTGCAATAGTCAGGATGATTTGTCGTTGGCTTACACGCCCGGTGTTGCCGAACCGGTAAAAGCGATTGCCGAAAATCCTGAAGAGGCCTATCACTACACCGCTAAGGGAAACCTGGTTGGTGTGATCACCAATGGTACAGCGGTGCTGGGTTTAGGTAATGTAGGTGCCCTGGCCAGCAAGCCGGTTATGGAAGGTAAAGCGGTACTGTTTAAGCGTTTTGCCAATATTGATGTGTTTGATATAGAAGTAAATGCGGCAAAACCTAAAGACTTTATTGATACGGTGGCACGTATTGCGCCGACGTTTGGGGGCATTAACTTAGAAGATATAAAAGCGCCAGAGTGTTTCGAAATTGAGCGCACGCTAGACAGTATGCTGGATATCCCGGTATTCCATGATGACCAACACGGTACGGCGATTATTATTGCCGCCGGTTTATTGAATGCATTAGAACTGCAAGAAAAAGAATTGAGTACAGCAAAAATTGTATGTATGGGTGCAGGTGCAGCAGGCATCGCATCCATGCGTTTGTTGGTGGGCCTGGGTGCGCATAAAGAAAATATGATGTTGCTCGATCGCAATGGCGTGATCCATACCGAGCGTGATGATTTAAATATTTATAAAGCAGAGTTTGCCGTGCACACGGATCGACGTACCGCGCTGGATGCAATGCAGGGTGCGGATGTGTTTATAGGTGTGTCGGGGGCTGATTTAGTCTCAGTTGAAATGATTAAGGCAATGGCTGCGAAGCCTATTGTGTTTGCGTTATCAAATCCCAATCCAGAAATTAACCCCGAGCTTGCCAGGCAAACGCGCGACGATTTAATAATGGCAACGGGTCGCAGTGATTACCCTAACCAGGTTAATAATGTTTTAGGCTTCCCGTATATTTTCCGTGGCGCAATGGATGCAGGCGCCACGACGATTACCCAGGAAATGCACATTGCCGCGGTGCATGAAATCAGAAACCTCGCAAAAGACCCCGTGCCAAAATCGGTGATGCACGCCTATGGCCTGGATAAGATGGAATTTGGTCCTGATTATATTATTCCCAAGCCAGTTGATCCGCGTTTAATTGAACGTGTTCCTGCGGCAGTCAAGCAGGCAGCAATCGATAGTGGCGTGGCCAAGCATACGCGCGATTAACTGCTAAGCTTTAGGCAAAAGAAAAATATAATCGCAACCTTGTTATGCGGTTTTTTGTTTAAAGGGATCCGTATGAAAAAAATTACAGTCGTTGGTGCAGGGCGAGTCGGTGAATCCACTGCACAGTTTATTGCCTCAAAAGACATGTGCCGTGAAATCGCCCTAATTGATATTCGTGAAGGTGCCGCGGAGGGTGCAGCGCTAGACATTCAAGAGGATGCGCCGCTGTTTCGGTTTGATACCCGACTCAAGGGTGGTACCAATCATGAGCTAATGGCAGATTCCGATTTAATTATTGTTACCGCCGGTGTGCCCAGAAAACCCGGCATGTCACGCTCCGATGTATTAGGCATTAATGTGCGAGTGACCGATGAAATCGTCGAAAGCGTATTGAAGTATGCCCCCAACAGCAAAATGTTATTTGTATCTAATCCGGTCGATATCCTGACCTATCGCGCATGGAAAAAAACCGGCTGGCATCGCAGTCGAATTATGGGGCAGGCGGGTGTACTGGACTCAACCCGCATGGCGAGTTTTATTGCCATGGAAACCGGTTACTCTGCGCTGGACATAGATGCCATGGTGATGGGTGGGCATGGTGACTCAATGGTGCCGATGATGCGTTACACCACTATCTCAGGTATCCCCGTCAGTAACTTCCTTGATCAAGAAACCATAAATGACATTGTTACGCGTACACGCAATGGCGGAGCAGAAATTTTAGCGTTACGCCAAAACAGCAGTGCGTTTGATGCACCGGCCGCTGCGGTTGCGGTTATGGTAGATGCCATGGTGAATGATCGAAAACGCATACTGCCCACGGTGGCAATTTTAGAAGATGAATATGGCTGCAATGATCTGGCCATTGGTGTGCCCTGTGTATTAGGCAAAGACGGTATGGAGAAAGTCTTAAGCCTGGATTTAGACGAGCAGGAACAGGCTAATTTTAAGCAGTCTGTAGCCGCAGTGCGCAAAGACATAGAAGCCCTCTCGGCTCTCTAAGCAATACGCTGCCAGCGCATAAAAATAAATAAGAATCGTTGCGGCCACTGCGTTAAAATGCAGGCATGAGTAAACGCGCCTATTTAATTGATTCCAGTATTTATATTTTTCGTGGCTGGCATGTGTTTGATGATTCCATTACCGATATCGATGGTAACCCGACCAATGCGGTTTATGGCTTTACCGAATTTTTATATCAGGTGTTTCAACAAAAAGAACCGGAATACATTGCCTGTGCATTTGATGCGCACCAAACCAATTCTTATCGGCGCGAAATTTATCCTGAATACAAAGCCAATCGCCCACCTGCGCCGGAAGAATTAATTACCCAGTTTAGGTACTGTCGTGAGTTTTGCCGTGTCATGGGCATTCCTGAGTTTGGCAGCAATCGATTTGAAGCAGATGATATTGTAGGCACGCTTTCCAGTCGACTAAGAAGTGAAAATTTTGATGTCACTATTATTAGTGCCGACAAAGACCTGACCCAATTAGTGTTAGGTGAACGAGATGCCTGGTGGGATTTTGCGCGCAGTAATGTGTTAAACAGTAAAGGTGTGGAAAAACATTTTGGTGTAAAGCCAGAATTAATTGCAGATCTGTTGGCCCTGGCAGGGGATAAGGTCGATAACATTCCCGGTATTCCCGGCGTCGGCTATAAAATGGCATCCAACCTTTTGAGCAAATATGCAGGTGTAGAAGCTGTTTTAGAAAATATAGAAAATATTTCAAAAATGAAATTTCGCGGCTCAGCAAGAATTCAGAGTTTAGTAGAAGAGCATAAAGATTTACTGCCCACCAATAAGCGCTTAACTGAAATCGTTACCGATGCCATCTTTGATGACCATGAAAAACCCATTCGCTGGCAGGGCATTCCCGATGAAGACGAGTTTCATAAATTGTTCGATCAATTAAATGTAAGCGATCAACGCCGCGAAAGATGGTTGGCCTTGTATTAATGTCTAAGCTGATTGTTTTTAACAAGCCCTATGGAGTTATCTGTCAATTTAGTAAGCATGAAAAACATCCATCACTAGCGGAATACATTGACATAAAAGATGTGTATGCTGCGGGCAGGCTAGATCACGACTCGGAAGGTTTGTTGCTATTAACCGATGATGGGCAATTACAAAATAAAATTGCCAGCCCAAAAAATAAAATGAAAAAAACCTATTGGGTGCAGGTTGATAAGGAAATTACGCAGCAAGCAATAGAACAATTGAAAAAGGGCGTAACACTAAAAGACGGCTTAACAAAGCCCGCACAGGCGAAAATCATTTCAGAGCCAGAAAACTTGTGGCCAAGAGATCCACCGGTAAGATACCGTAAAGACATTCCCACCAGTTGGTTGGAGTTAACGATTAGTGAAGGACGTAATCGGCAGGTACGCAGAATGACCGCAGCGGTTGGCTTTCCGACCTTACGTTTAATTCGATGCAGAATTGGCGAATGGCAATTAAATAACATTCAGCCGGGTGAGTTTGTTGTTTTAGATGTTTAGGGGTGTTGCGGTGTTTGGGTGGCGGTGTGGTTTTTTACAGGCCGAATCAAAGTCACAAATTGAAGTTTTAAGGTTCGCCTGCTGGCGCCTTACTTCTCTATGAAAGCCATCCTTAGCTTTCACCCTTCGGGCCATGCGAGCATGTTCAAAAACGCTCCCCGCGTTTTTAGTACCAACAGCGGCAAAGAAGTAAGCAAGAAAATTTGATGGGATCAAATTTAAACATGCTCTGCATGGCCCGAAGGGTGGAGGGCAGGACGCCCGTAATAAATCGCCGTTCCTGGTGCCTTGCCCTCATCTAAAAGCAGATGAGGGTTCCCAAAAATTCTACGAATGAATATTTAGTGTTAATTAATCTGTTAGTTTAAAGCTTCGTTGTCGGGTCGTGTCGATGCGCCGTCCTGGCTTATCGCCACTTAAAATCACGTCCCTGTGATTTTACCCCTAAGTTGAGAGAATTTTTGGCAAGGCACAGGGAAGGTTGTCGCAAGCCCAAAAAGATAATCGTAATTGAATAGAATCAAATCAACGTCACTGTAGGAGCGCAGCTTTAGCTCGCGAACCGCCGAACGAACATCGTCAGCTAAAGCTAACTCCTACAAAAACAAAATTTAATTCTCGGGTAGGGTGGATCAAACGAAGTGGAGCTACCATTGCTCTCCGATTGGTGGAACCGCGCTACCTGCTCGATATCACCATAAGAGATTTATTGTCCCAAGGCGCTAGTTAAAACTATGCACTTTAGTGCAAGGCTTTAGCTGCTACACATGTATTAATGATAGTTGAACTCTTTTTAAGAAAAGTAGGGTGGATCAAGCGTAGCGGATCCACCTATATCACGACTCAATTCTGGTGGATCCGCTGCGCTTGATCCACCCTACAAATTGATTAAATTTTAGTGCAGTTAATAAAATGTATTGTGAGTGGTATTGTATAAGAGCGGACTTTTAGTCCTCTGTCGTCAACCTATGGACTTTCAGTCCATAGTAGTTGAGTTCGAGATAAATTTCACCAGAAATGGGCAATAAAACCATCCATAACACATATCCTTATGTTAAAAACTCCCCATCACTGGGCTAAGTGTGTAATATCAATAAATCAACAATAACTACAAAAAAACTAAAGTGATATACGAACACCGAATTTCTCCGGGTTATACGGCGCCGCCTGTTTACTGTTATGTTCTTTGGTATAAAAAATGAGTCCAAATGAAACTTATGTATTAGAGGCATTACAATCAAAATTCGGTGGTAATTTTTCGGATGGCGAAGACCCTCCTGACGCTTATCTTTATATCAAAGATATGAAAATAGCAGTAGAAGTTACAAGACTTGTAGAACAGGTGAGAAACAAATCTGGTGTCGTGGTATCACGTATGAGTCACGATGTACCAGCAGTAAATCTATCAAATGAAATAGATGGAGAAGTGCAGAAATTAATTCTAAATGGGAAATATGTCTTGTTAATTATACCGGCACCTATTAATAGCATACGAAAAACAAAAGAAAAATTGATTTCTATTATTCTTGATCACATTCAAACTAACTTAATTAAATCCGATGTAGAGATTGAAGGTAATTTAATTTCAATATGCGTTTATGACGGTGATAGAGAATCAGGAAAAAAAGTTATTGGTGCTGTATCTAATCGTTATTCTTCAGCAGATATTGGTAAAAATACAAAACGCCTACTTAGAGACCGAATATTATCAAAAACAAAAAAATGCCTGCCTATCTCAGGCATAGATTACTGGCTGGCTTTATATAATGACTACTGGATAGCTGATATAGAGTCATATCGTAATGCGTATAAACAAATAGATATTCAGCATAATTTTAAAAAAATATTTATCGTTAACGGTCACGGAGAGGTGTTCCTCCTGTGAGAAACATACAATGCGTTTAACACTGGCTGTTTTATACGCAGGAAATTAAAGGGCTCGGTGACAATTAAGAATCATTAGCATTTATCGTTGCTACTTTTTTATTTGTGAGTACGGCAAGTCTAACCAATCAATTAAGTCACACTTAGCTCGGCCTGAAAAACTTCCCTGTGCCTTGCCAAAAATTGTTTCTGCCCAGGGGAAAAATCACAGGGATGTGCCTATATGAATTTTCATGGGAGTGGTGATAAGCCAGGACGGCGCATCGACACGGCCCGACAACGGAGCCTTAAATTTACAAGTTACTAAGCACTAAATATTACAACACAGAATTTTTGGGAACTCTCATCGCCTTTTATGAGGGCAAGGCACCAGGAACGGCGATTTATTACGGGCGTCCTGCCCTCCACCCTTCGGGCCATGCAGAGCATGTTTAAATTTGATCCCATCAAATTTTCTTGCTTACTTCTTTTCCGCTGTTGGAACTAAAAACGCGGGGAGCGTTTTTGAACATGTTCGCATGGCCCGAAGGGTGAAAGCTAAGGACGGCTTTCATAAAGAAGCAAGGCGCCATCAGGCGAAACTTAGACGTTCAGCCTGTGACTACGTTGTGCGCCCGAAGCACGCATTCAGTCATTTCGCGAGCCGCGAATCGCAGGCATTTAGTTTTAGGCTAGCATTACCTTTGGCAAAAAGCTAAGAATATAAAAATCAATCAACCCAATAATCCACAAATATCCCAACAAACACACAAAACCCAAACCAGTTATTATTTAAAAATGCATGAAAGCATTTAATCGGTTCACGATCTTTAATTAAGTACTGCTGATAAATAGAAAATCCACTGGCGGCTGTCAAACCTAAAAAATAAAATAGACCAAGCTCAGCACTAGTACCGATTAAAATTAAATTTAAAATCAACAATGCCTGTAGCAGTCCGATAATTAACTTGTCGGCCTCAGCAAATAAAATGGCGGTCGATTTAACGCCAATTTTTAAATCATCTTCTCGGTCAGCCATGGCATACATGGTGTCATAGGCGGTCGCCCATAAAACGGTGGCCATAAAAATTAACCAGGTGATGGCGGTAATTTCATTGGCCTGTGCGGTAAAGGCCATGGGGGCGGCCCAACCGAATGCTGCGCCCAGGTGTACCTGTGGCATGTAGTGATAACGTTTCATAAAGGGATAGCTGGCCGCCAGAGCTACGCCGACAAAGCTCATATAAATCGTCAGCTCATTCATAAGTAACACAAGCATAAAAGCCGCCACAGAAAGTGTTGCAAATACCGCGAGTGCTTCTTTAGGGCTTACCCGGCCGGTTGCAAGCGGGCGCTGGCTGGTGCGTGCTACGTGTGGGTCTATCTTGCGGTCGGCGAAGTCATTAATCGCGCAGCCAGCAGAACGCATTAAAAACACGCCGCTTACAAATACAAATAATACCAGGGGGTCAGGCCAGCCCCTGGCAGCAATCCATAACGCCCAGAGCGTAGGCCAGAGTATAAGTAGGCTGCCAATGGGGCGGTCAAGGCGAATAAGCAGGGTATATTGCTCTAGTCTGTCGATAACAAACTGGTATTTTTTATCGGGATTTTGTTTTTTAAGAAAATCGAATAACAACATTGGTCTGTATGGGTGTTCCGGCTGACTGTGTGCTGGTATATTACCCGACCTCACGGATTCACTACAGGCTTTATCATGTCAAATAAATACGATTACGATTTAATTGCAATAGGTGCGGGCAGCGGCGGCTTATCCGTCGCTGAACGGGCAGCGGCCTATGGCGCTAAGTGTGCGGTTGTTGAGAGTGGAAAAATCGGTGGCACCTGCGTGAATGTGGGCTGTGTACCGAAGAAGGTGATGTGGTTTGGCGCAAACCTGGCGCATGCACTGGAAGATGCAAAAGATTATGGCTTTGATCTGGAAAACAGGGGTTTCGACTGGAATCACCTGGTAACAAAACGAGAAAACTATATTTCAGGTATCAATAACTGGTATCACAATTACCTGGCTGACTCGAATATAGATGAACTAGTGGGCTTCGCCTCAATGGTCGATGAGCACACGGTAGATGTGGATGGTAAGCGTTTTACCGCCAGGCACATTGTTATCTCGCCCGGCACAAAGCCGACCATCCCCGATATAAAAGGCGCAGAGCACGGTATTAGTTCTGATGGTTTCTTTGCACTAACAGAATGTCCTAAAAAAGTGGCCATAGTCGGTTCAGGCTATATCGCGGTAGAAGTGGCGGGTGTGCTTCAGGCATTAGGTAGCAACGTCACTATGTACCTGCGTAAACAGCATGTATTGCGCGAATTTGACGCCATGCTGCGTGAAACCTTGCTAGAACAAATGTTAGATCAGGGTATTGAGGTGCTGGCGCGCACGCAAATTACGCAAATTATAAAAGAAGAAGATGGCACATTAACGATTTGTGATGATCAGGGAAGTAAGAACACGGGATTCAGTGAAGTTATTTGGGCAATTGGCCGCCATCCCAATACACAGGGCATGAAGCTGGATGCTGTCAATCTAGAGGTAGATGAACAAGGTTATATCCAGACCGACCTGTTTCAAAATACCAATGTTGACAGTATCTTTGCGCTGGGTGATGTAACCGGTCGGGCGCCACTGACACCCGTCGCCATCGCGGCGGGTCGTCGGTTGGGTGATCGCCTGTATAACAATCAGAAAGATCGTCATCTGGATTACAAAATGATAGCCACCGTGGTATTTAGTCACCCGCCCATTGGTACCGTTGGCTTAACAGAACATGAAGCGCGTAAAGACCATGGCGATGCAGTAAAGGTGTATCAAACACGTTTTACCGCCATGTATAACTCAATGACGCGGCATGAAGTGCCAACCGCAATGAAGTTGGTATGTATAGGTGCGCAAGAGAAAGTGGTGGGCTGCCATATTATCGGCCCAGGCTCAGATGAAATGCTGCAAGGCTTTGCGGTAGCAATGCGTATGGGTGCCACCAAAAAAGATTTCGATGATACCATTGCTATTCACCCGACTAGCTCGGAAGAGCTGGTAACAATGCGTTAAGTCATCGCTAAACCTATGTACCTGCATTGCCTGGCTATATGGCTATTTAATTTGCTATCAATAGGTTGCCTTTTACAGGCAGTGCTGTGGAACAATAGTTACTATAAAAAATAGGCTATACTTACCAAATAATTTTTAAAAAAAGCAGCTTGAAGTTCCCTTGCATGACTTTTATCAGCACCAGTAATTCACATATAGAAATTAATATTAAAACAACTTTAGCGATAGGGTTGTTTATATCATGCGTACTTATTACTGCAATAAGTGTCACTTCCTGGCGTGCGCTCAATACCCTCTATGAGCAAACAGAAGCGCTGGTACAGGCGACGGAAGTCAAAACCAGTCTGGTTTATGACATGCGCATTGCAGCGCGCGAAAGAAGTTTAAACTTAATGCATACAATTCTATTGGATGACGAATTTTTAATTGATGATGAGTGGATGCGCTTTCGACATCAGGGAAGTATTTTTCTACAGTCACGCGAAAAATTTATAGCAATGGGTATTAATGAGCAAGAGGAAAAAATATTAGAAGAGCAAAGGAATATTTCAATAGAAACAGTGATTCTGCAATACAAAATTTTTGATGCAGTAGAGGTCGGTGATAAAGAAAGTGCAAAGGAACTTGCAGGTGTAGCATTAGATTATCAGCAAAAAGTGTTTGAAAAAATAAATGAATTATTAACTGTTCAGAAAGAAACGAATAAAACAAAAATTGAAAGTGCGCGAGAATTTGAAGTAAGTGCAGCAAAAAAAATAATTTATTTAAGTATTGTAGTTGTTGTTATCTTAATAATCATGACGGTATATATGGCCAGGCGACTTTCGCAGCAAGCCAGGCATATAAAAAATGAAGCGCTAAAATTCAAAGCTTTAATAGAGGGTAGCATGGATGCTGTATTGGTATTGGATATTAATGGTGTTGTCGACTGTAATGGTAATGCCTTGAAAATATTTTCAGTAAATACATTAGAAGAGCTAAATGAAGCGAGTCTTGATTATCTTTCAATGTTTTCAGATAGTCAAAATAAAGAAGAAAACCAGGGCGTTTTCAGTGCAATAAACCATGTGCTGGTACAAACTAAAAGACGTTATCATTGGGTCTTTATAAATTCGCAAGGCGCTATTTTCCCTGCCGATGTAGAGCTTACCGGAATAGAGATAGAAGGTAAAAAATTTGTGCAAATGGTTATTAGAGATGTAACGGAAAGAGAGCGCGCGCAAGAGGAGTTACGTAAGGCAAATGAAAATCTTGAGCTTAAAGTTCAGTTAAGAACAGAAGAACTTAATGATTTAAATTCAAAAATAGGTGAAATAGCTAGAAGTGCGGGTATGGCCGAAGTCGCAAGCGGTGTGTTACATAACGTAGGAAACGTATTAAATAGTGTTAATGTATCAACTTCTTTACTCCGTTCACAAGTTAACAATTCCAAAATAAACAATTTGGAAAAGTTAGTTGGAATGATAAAAGACCATGAAGATGACCTGTGTGATTACTTAAAAAATGACGAAAAAGGCAAGTATGTTATTCCATTTTTATCGGGATTGTCTGATAAGTTGATACAAGATAAAAATAACCAGATGTTAGAACTGGATAGTTTGAGTGACAATATAGAGCATATTAAAAACATAGTGACAATGCAGCAATCTCATACCGGTGGTATGGGTGTTATAGAAAATATCAAGGCAAGCATGATTATGGATGATGCAATAAGTATAAATTTGGCCAGTATGGGTGAGCATGGCATTGAAATAATACGTGTCTATGACGAGGATCCAGAAATTTCAGTTGATAAACACAAGTTAATGCAGGTGTTGGTGAATTTGGTAAGTAATGCAGGCCATGCTCTAGCAAGTAAGGAAGAAGATAAAGTAATAACTATTGGCATACAAAAAAATAAAGATTCAGTGTTATTTTATGTGGAAGATAATGGTATAGGCATCGACGAAAGTGATATAGCCAGGGTGTTTGAATTTGGTTTTAAAAAGAGAAAAGGTGGTCATGGCTATGGCTTGCATCACAGCGCAATAATGGCCAAAGAGTTAGGCGGAAAAATACAGCTTATGAGTGATGGGCTTGGCAAAGGCGCCCGGTTTGAATTAAGTATACCAATAAATTCAGGATGATTTTAATCTAAGACTTGAATCTAAATTTGGGTAGGCTTACATTGTAGCGAATCGCCAGCATTCGAGATAAGAACATTCCCGAACCCGCTAAAACAGCAGCCCATGAAATATCTACCTGGAACTCAATTAACGCAATAAATACCAAAGACCCAACCCAGGAAACTGTCGCATATAAAGGGCTTTGAAAGACAACCGGTGGTTCATTGCTAAGTATGTCACGAAAAATACCCCCCATTGTGCCTGTCATAACACCCATGAAACTAGCCACTAACCACGGTGCACCAGACATTAAAGCTACCAGTGTTCCAGCAATGGCAAATGTAGCAAGCCCGGCTGCATCAGGGATTAAAAAGAATTTAGGTGGAATCGCTATTAATCGTGCAGTGCCAAACATAAAAATAGCACTACCCAGTGAAGCAATAAAAAACATTTGATTTGCAATCCAGAAAACTTCCCTGTCCAAGAGCATATCTCGTAGTGAGCCGCCGCCTAAGCCAGTAGCAATAGCGATAATAATAACGCCAAAGAGATCAAATTTTTTAAACCCGGCTTTAAGTACACCAGATGCAGATGAAACAATAACTGCAAATAAAGTGATTAGGTAAAGGTTATTAATAAGTTCTGGGTTAGGGTTTAAAATCATGTCGGTCTTCTGTATCTCGCAGAGTTATAAAATATAGCACTAAGTATATTTTCTTGGAAGCGGTGTTTTATTAGTAATCGCCTGGCTTATTTCTGCCGCAAGTTTTCTATAAAAAACAGGGGCTATTGATGCCGATAGTTTGGCAAGATTGAAATGCATTATAAAAAGATAGGATTTTTAGTCCTTACAGGATTTTTTAACTCAATCAATTTATTTCAACCCAGGCGTCGTATATTGCCTGTTTCCAATGGCTCTGAAAAAAGGCTATAACTTCTTTTATTTCGCTTTCAGATAACTTACCATCAAAAGCAGGCATTTTTCCGCCTAATGGAATCCCACCTTTATTTATTGTGCTTTCTAGTACACTCAAAGGATGGTGCCAGGCATGCGCAGTTCCATTCAATGGTGGAGGTGGATACGAGCCATCGGCTAGCGTTTTTTTCCATTCGAGAGTTCCCTGAGCATTGTTACCATGACACTCGGCACAATGGTTATCGTATATAATGCGCCCATTATTAACCTGTGATTTTGAATACCACCTGCCATCGATTTTAGTTTCAGGGTTGTTATTGTCACATCCTGTAATTAGCAGAAAAAATGCAAGTAAAAATATTTTTTTCATTTCATTAGCTCTATATAATCTCGTGAATTCAATAAGTAAGTGAAAGTCATGGCCTGAATAGGTGATTAATGGGGGTTGTTTTGTAGCATACAATAATTGTGACATTCAGGTCACGCGTTATTGGCGGCTTGATTTACTTGCCAGGGCCTTGGGTATTTGTTTGTTCATATGAGTCATAGCGTGGGAGATTGCCATCTATTTCTTCCCAATTGGCTTTTGATGAAACGAATATATGCGCTTCAGGTTTTTCTCTTATATCGGTTTCAATGCTGCCAAGGCGAACCCTGATATTGTTGGTATTTGAGGCGTTCTTGCTCATGATGGGTGAACCACATATTTTACAGAAATATTTGAATTGACCCTTACTTGATTCGTATCTGGTTAAACTGTTTTTACCAGATATTAATTCAAAGTTTTTTATATTAACGTTGCCATTTGTGGCGAAGGCACTACCTTGTGCTTTTCGGCACTTAGAACAGTGACAATAGATTATATTTTCTATTTTTCCTGTGATGTGAAAACTGACTTCACCGCATAAGCAACTTCCGGTGTACATTGTTTCTCCTTGTTTGGCTCTAGCGCCAGGTTTGGTTAGGGGCTTTTGTGAAAAAATTCGCAGCATCGAAAAAGGAGTACAGCTTTGCGGGTAGACTGAAGTGCTTGCTGTACGCCTTATTCATTAATTGTTAACAGGCTGCATTAAATGAACAATAGCACCTGTTGGGTCGGAAATTGCACAAATGCGCCCAACGTCTGGGACGTTATGGGGTGGAACTAAAACTTTACCACCAGGTTCAACGGTTTGTTCCGCGCAGTTATCAATATCTTCAACTGCAATATATGAATGCCAATATGAACCTTTATCAGGTGTGTCAGGTGTTGGGTTCATCATGCCTGCAATATCCCGTCCTTCTTTCTGAAATAATGTATAAGTACCAAATTCGCCAGCATCAACTTGCTTTAAGTTCCAGTCTAGTAACTTACTGAAAAAAATACCACTAGTTTCTTGATCCGTTGTAACCAGTTCTTGCCAGATAAAAGGGTTTAGATCAGGCATGATTATTTATCCTTTTTTTTGCATGTAATGTTCATAGCTGTAAAAATTAAGTGTTGTGAGGAGCAAGCAATACTTAATTATGTTCATATTTAATCATAGTTGGGTATTTTAATTTTCAAAATGAATATAGAGCTCGCACTTACTTAATGGAATTAAAGAGAATTGACCCTTAATAATTGTATAAGATGAGAACTTATTAGTTTTCATGAATGTGTCTAGTTTTTGTTTTGCATAAGAAATAACGCCGTTATCGCAGCCAGCATTACCCCCAGTAAAAACACTTAGTTGATGTATTTTTTCTTCATTATTATATTCAACATCACTTCCATAATCGGCGTAAGTAGATAAGGTGCTACCACCTTGTAATGATATGGAGCTGTTTTTAATATTAAAAGGTGTGGGGAGGCTGATTAGAAGTCAGTCCTTACCCGATTTATGTCTTTTATGCCACATATAAGTGAGAAACATCAAGCATCTTTACGATGCTGTTCTGCTTGCCATAAGTCATATTGGGTTTGCTGATTTAACCAGCTCTCTGATGATGTGTTAAATGCAATAGATAAACGAACTGCCATTTCAGGACTAATGCCTGTCTTCCCATTAAGAATGCACGATAATGTTTTACGGCTAATGCCAAGGCCTTTGGCTGCATCAGTTACTGTTAAACCTAAAGGCTCTAAGCATAGCTCTTTTATGATTTCGCCAGGGTGTGGGGGATTGTGCATTAGCATAATATAACCTCAATGATAGTCTTCATAATTTACAATTTCAGCATGTTCACCTTTAAAACGAAAAGTGACACGCCAATTTCCACTAACACGTACAGGCCATATTTTGGCTCGACTACCTGATAGTGGATGCAGAAATAAACCGGGCAAATTCATATCATCAGGTGATGTAGCTGCATTAAGGCGACCAAGAATTAACTTAAGCCGATTTGAGTGCTTGGCTTGAATGCCAGATTTGCGGCCCGTTTTAAAGAACTGCTCAAGACCTTTATGCTTAAAGCTCTGTATCATTTCCAGAATGCAACCCATAACGTAACAGGTGTTAAATAATTTTTTGACATAACGAGACTGTAGAATAACTCAATAAAAACAAAGTTAGATTCAGCTGATGTTTATTCAAAGAATTTATCAGAATCTGATATATAAGGTTATTGTTAGTCAATTTTTAATTTATTTAAACTCTGAGCGATTAGATGTAAAGCCTCGCGTATAAGCGGCCAGAATAATTTTTAACAGAATCGCAGGATCATAAGCGGTGCAACCAGTTGTATCATTATTATATCGTGAATCAAATACACTTAAATCGAGCTCGTTATCGACTAAGTAATTGACGGTGCATTCAAAACTACCGGGAAGAATTTGGTGTGAAAAATTTATGGGGAGTAGTTTACTTTGGTTGTAACTGTAATCTTTGTAGCGTGCCATAACCAAAATCCTGTTAAGAGATTGATGGCACTATTTTAATTTAAATTAAGAAGTATTACTCGGGAAATAATGAAAATTTTTAGTTTTTCTACAATCTCAACGCCCAGGTAAGGGGTAAGTAACCCAGCGGGCTAGTTGTTTGAAATAGTAATTAGTAGTGTAAGTCAAAAGAGTCATAGAAGTTAAGGGTTATTTGTCCCGCTTGACTGCCTTTTTCTATGCGCATATACTATGCGCATAGAAAAAGGAGAATGAGTATGCAACACATATATGATGTGGATGCCCCGAAAAAGGCAGCAAACCTTAGTGTAAACAGTGACTTACTGAAAAAAGCGCGTAGTTTAAGAATTAACTTATCTGCTACATTGGAGCAGGCACTGGCTTTACAGGTAAAGAGCACTGCTCGTGAAGCATGGTTGAAAGAAAATAAAAAAGCCATTGAAGCCCTCAATGATTTAGCAGAGAAGAATGGTTTGTTTTCGGACGCATATAGAGAATTATAATGAGCCAGTATTCTTTATATAAAAATGAAAATAAAAACTCTAAAAAAACATACCCTTTTTTTGTAGATGTTCAAAGTGATTTGCTTGATAGTTTAAATTCAAGAATCGTAATTCCTTTGTCTTTAAATAAAGAAACTAATAATACAAACGCTAAAAAACTTTGTCCTATATTTGATATTAAGGGTAAAAAATATATTTTACTTACTCATCAAATGACATCGGTTCCATGTTTTTTGCTTAAGAAAAGTTTCGGGTCACTTGAAAATAACCGATATGAAATTCTTGGTGCAATGGATATTCTTTTGACTGGCATCTAGCATAGTTAAGAGGCGCGGGCGTTTTGCGCGTCCATTTTGAACGATTTTATACTCATTGAGCCTTCTCCAAGTTTAGCATTATGACTAAACTGAAAGGTGACAAAACCAAAAGGAGAAAACCCAATGAGCCTCTGCAATAACATGCATCCCTACTACTGTGGAATAGATTTACACGCGAGAATTCTGTACGTTTGCATTCTGGATCAAGATGGCAAAACGTGTGTACATAAAGAAATTCCTGCTGACCCAGATAAATTACAAGAATTATTAAATCCTTATATTGGTAATGTCGTCGTAGGCGTTGAATGTATGCACTGCTGGTACTGGGTATCTGACTTCTGTCATAAGATAGGTGTTGATTTTATTCTTGGCCACGCACTCTATATGAAAGCCATTCATGGCGGCAAAGCAAAGAATGACAGGATTGATTCCTTTAAGATCGCCAATTTAATCCGCGGCGGTAATTTCCCGTTAGCCTATGTGTATCCAAAAGACATGCGCGCAACTCGCGACTTATTACGCAGACGAAGCAAAATTGTTCAACATGGTGCAGATCTAAAAGCCCATGTTGTGAATACAACCGCCGCTTTTGCGACGCTTGAGCGTCTTGTTAGATTTATTACTACTAATACTAAGAAGAATGACATAATTTCTATATAGCCAATAGAGCCGCCTCCGCTATAGCCTTGTCTATGGACTATATTTACTTGTTCAGGCTTGTTCTTTATCTTTTTCTTAAATTTTTCTAATTGAAATTTAAGATTCTTAGTCATTTTAACAGCAGCGAGATTAAAACCTTCTATGCTGTCTTTTCTAAGTTCCTCGGTTAGATTAACTGGTGTGGATGAGCCTTTTACTATGCTTGTTCCAGGTGCACGGAATAGCATTTTTTTACTTGAGATATCATATACAACTGTGTCTAGCATTGTGCTTGTGTCATTTATTTCACCAGAAATAATATATGCACCGACAATAGTCCAGTAACTTAATGATAAATAATTTTGGTCTGTAAATTGAACTTGATCATATGAAACAAGGGCTATGATATCTATGCCGTACATAGTTTGTATTTGTTCTAGATTGGAAAAGCCGCCTTGAGGAGTTAAATACTCACTTGGAATAACTTCAATATCACTAACAAATTCTAATGACCTGAAGTTGTCTGCTACTTTTTCAAGAAGATCAGATTTAGTAACAGATGTTAATGCTGCGCCTATACCATAAGCCCCTGTCCAGTAGTTTCTTCCATTTTTAGATACAGATTGTTCAGGTGTGAAAGCAATGCCTACTTTTATAGGGAGCCTTAATGTTGGTACACCAGGTTTTACTATTTGATCTGATTTATTAGCGTACAAATAGTCCATGACGCTACTTTGAGATCTTGTATTTTGAGGAGTACAACCTATAAAGAAAATAGAGATTAGGGATAAGGTTGTAAATAACTTAAACATTTGTAATTTCTTCATGATTTGTTTGTATTCCTTGATGAATCTAGACATAATGATTTCCCCTTAAGGGTGCCGACCTCCGTCCTACGTGGGTTAACTACCAAAGCAGCCAGTGCCATAATATGAAAGCGTAAGCAATCATTAACAGGCTCGGAGATCGACATGACACAATCTAATATACTTTTTATCGGCATGGACGTCCACAAAGAATCTATCGTTATTTCATTAGCAGATGATGATAGAAGCGAAGTACGTCGCTATGGTTCTATTGGCGGCACAATGCCCGACTTTAAGAAAACATTACGCAAGCTGGTATCAACCGGTAAATCTTTATTTTTTTGTTATGAGGCGGGTCCGTGTGGATATGAGTTATATCGTTTCATTGTCTCACAAGGTCACCAGTGTATTGTTGTAGCGCCATCGCTTATTCCTAAAAAAGCCGGTGATAAAATTAAAACCGATAAACGAGATGCAGATAACCTCACGCGATTATTACGCTCAGGCGACTTAACCTCAGTATTTGTACCCAATGAAGAAGATGAAGCAATGCGTGACCTGAGTCGAGCGCGTGAGGATGTTGTGCTTGCATTAAAATCTGCCAAACAACGCTTAAAATCATTTCTTCTACGCCATAATAAACGTTTTGATGGTTCAGCGAACTGGTCCGAAAAACACCTTCGTTGGTTAACAGAAGATATAAACATGGCCTACCCAGAACAAAAAATTGTTTTCCAGGAATACTTAAGCTCTGTTACCGAAGCGAATGAGAGAGTTAAACGATTTGATAAAGAGATTTTATTTTATACACTACAATGGCGATTATTTCCTGTTGTAAAAGCGCTCATGGCCATGCGCGGCGTCAGAATGGTTGTTGCCGTAACGATCATGGCGGAACTCGGAGATTTAACCCGCTTTGAAAACCCAAAACAATTAATGTGTTTTTTAGGGCTCACACCCTCAGAGTATTCCTCAGGAGACAAACAGAAAAAAGGCCCCATAACTAAAATAGGAAATCAGCATGCACGCCGCGTGTTAGTCGAAGCCGGTTGGTCTTATCGTTTTTCCGCAAAAGTCAGCAAAGAAATGCAGAAGCATCATGAGGATGTGCCGCTTAATGTTCGAGACATAGCCTGGAAAGCACAGCTGCGTTTAACTAAACGATTTAGGCTGATGGCGAATAAAGGTAAAGCGAATAATTTAATTGTTGTTGCAATGGCCAGAGAGATCGCCGCATTTATGTGGTCTATTGCAAATGAAGTGCCAATACTTCCACGCGATTAAAATCATTACAAAAAAATTAAACTTAAAACAGGAGGTGACCAAATAAAAAACGAAACATAACTTTTTAACTCATTTAATGTGAGCATGCGGCCACGGTGAGAAGAATCCTCGACGGCGTTATTAGACAGATGTAACCATCTGATTCTCGTTCCTAGATAGAGGCAGCTTCGCGACGTACACAAGTAATGTCGGTAACCAATCCACGAATATCAGCACGATCAACCGTCGCTTTACTGGCTCCGTGTTCACATCAAATTAGTTAAAAAGAATGTAATCAAATATATTTGGTTTAGATGGCTATTGTCTGTTGACAGGGGAAATCATATCAACGCCTTAATAACCTGTCGCTATGAGTTCCGGCCTGCTTCTTAGGCCGTGGCTCATGGCGGTCAGGTTGATTTAATTGTTATGTATTTATCCTTTTAAAAGCTAACCTTATATCCAACACCAACATAATCATTGCTAGCATCTGCTTGGATGCCAATAAATGAATCTAAATCAGGCAATATTGTGTACTCGAATTCGATTGCATTTACCCCAGATTTAAAGCCAAAGCCAATACCATAGGCGAGACCATCTGTATCGTCAGTAAAAGTTATCCCTAATACCTCTAGATCAAAATCAATTTTAGAATACCCTACACGCCCTTTGAAATATGCGTCACCTTTAGATTGATAGACAGCAAACATGCCAATTGTACTTGAAGATAAATTATCTCCGTCCCCAAGCTCTTCTTTATTTATGGTAAAGGTAAATGCCGCCTCAATTGAAAACACATCATTTATACTATTTCCTAGAGTTAAACTAATATTTCCCATATCCGCATTCTCAGAATCTAAGATTCCGTACCCTATCACGCCATATAGATTTTCTGCAGAGCATAGATTTGGTGTAAATATGGTTGCCGATAATATCGCAACAATTAATTTCTTATTCATTATTGTATTCCCTTATTTTTACCAACATAACGATTAGCATAAGGGGCAACTAAAAACGTGCGGAGCACGGCTTTTAGTTGTCCCAATGAGCGACAAGCGAATGATCTTGATGCACTTGTTATGTGTTTTACTCACTAAGACCTGGCATAAATGGTATGTCTGTTGACCCAAAATCAATACCAAGCTGACTAAGCAAGGTAGTTAATTGTCCTCGATGATGTGTTTGATGATGAAATATATGGTGGACTAATGTCCAATATGGAACAGACCTTTGTTTACCATCAACATTGCTAGTATAAGTATGAATTTTATTTAGTTCCTTATCACTAAGGGTTTTAACCCAATCATTTATTTCATTATCAATTATGAATCTCTCTTTTTTTAGATCAACCCAGTTTAAGTATAATGTTTTATTTATATCTCTTGGAATGTATGTATTGTCTCTTAGGCGTTCTAACCATGCCTTGTCTCCATAAAGTATGTGGTCTAGAGTTTTATGAATTGAACCGAAAAATGCTCCCATATCTTTTTTACGAACATCGTCACTTAATGAATCACATATATTGAAAATATTATTATTCATCCATAAATTATATTGAGACAATATTTCAAATTGTTTTTCGATACTCGTCACAGAGAACCCCTTTTGTTTTTTACACATAACGAGACTGTAGAATAACTCAATAAAAACAAAGTTAGATTCGGTCGATGTTTATTCAAAGAATTTATCAGCATCTGATATATAAGGTTATTGTCAGTCAATTTTTAATTTATTTAAACTCATCATGCCTAAATATCTGAGTATCGTCCAGTTATTTACCCTATTGAACCGTATCGCTGTAATTTCTCTATATTATGTACCATACAATACATAAGCCACTGCGCATTAACCTTAGTTTTACCGCGTAAACTAAATCGATTCAGCCGTTTATTGGTATTTATATTGCCGAATACGGGTTCTACTGTGCCAGTCGTTGGCTGTAAATATGCCGTCCTCTCAGGCTGTCTATTTTTTCTTGCATCTGTTTCAATAAATTGGGTGTTTGAAGTTTAGCTTCGCCAATTCGGATAGAAACTTGTCGGCCACGATCCGTAGGGGATTGACGCATACATTGTTTCTGTAGGCTACATTGACTGCAATCATTTAAATAGCCTTCGTAACGATCATAGATATGTTCACCCATTACCGTATTTGATATGCTGAGCCACATTTTTTTGCCCGCTGGGCAATGGCATATGTTGGTCTCTTTATTAAAAGAAAAATCAGTTGGGGGGAAATACTTTTTCTGTTTAGCTTTGGGTTTAAAACGCTTGTAATCTTTAAATCGTGGGTCTCTTGAGCGAAAGCTTTTATCTGCAATATAGGCATCTATATTTTCATCTTGGCAAAAGGCAACATTATATTTATTGTGAAACCCAGAATCGGCGGTGAGTTTTGCCTTCTCTATATAACGTTGCCCAAGATTTGCTTTTACCCCATTTACGATAGGCTCAAGTAAATCATGCTCCTGTCCTTGTCCGAACGCTGCAGCTGAGATAATGATCTGTTTTTTTCTATCGACGGCCGAAACCCCTACATAGCCTTGTAAAACACCATGAGAAGTTTTCATTTTGGCACTGTCGTTATCCGTAATATTGCTTTTAATCGGTGTGCCACGACTGCCTAAGCGTTCATCAGTCGTGGTTGAGTGTTTTTTTATTTTCTTAGAAATTACCTTTAGTTTTTTGATTTGTTGTTCATCTTTCTGGCGTATATCCGGCTCATATAGTTGTTTAATGTCTTCTTCTTTATGGCGCTTAAGCATACGGCGCACAGCACGATCTATTTTTAATTGTTTCTTTGTTAAATCTGCATGTGTACCCGACCAGTCTTTAGACGCATTAGATGGCAGCTTACAACCATCAATAGCAAACATCTCTTCACTTATTAAACCAGCATTACTGCAAACCATTAAAACTTCTAAGAACATGGGCTGGATAACGTCGCTCATGTTTGTTATAAAACTAGCAATGGTTGTAAAGTGAGGATGACTATCCGCGGATAGTGCCATGAATATAATATTCTCATAACACAAGCGCTCTATTGAGCGACTGGATGAAAAACCTCGAGCATAAGCAGCCAGAATAATTTTTAACAGAATTGCAGGATCATAAGCAGTGCAACCGGTTGTATCATTATTATATCGTGATTCAAATACACTTAAATCGAGTTCGTTATCGACTAAGTAATTGACAGTGTATTCAAAACTACCGGGAAAAATTTATGGGAAGTAGTTTGTTTTGGTTGTAATTGTAATCTTTGTAGTGCGCCATAACCAAAATCCTGTTAAGAGGTTGATGGTATTATTTTAATTTAAATTAAGAGGTATTACTCGGGAAATAATGAAGATTTTTTAGTTTTTCTACAACCTCAACGCTGAGTTAAGGGGCGCACGCTTTTTGCGTCCCGTTTGAACGATTTGGTACTCCAGCATGGGCGTGAACTTATGAGGTGAAAGTCCTCTGTAGGAGATTCACCTGCTTTAAAATGTTGTAAAGCAGTATAACTACTAGCCGACGGCAACTGCAAGTCCGCGAGGAGTTGCGGGGAGGAAGCCCGAGTGCAAAACTGCGAGCTTACGAACAGACTAAAATCGCAGGAAGCGATTTTGAACAGGCTTGCCTGGTCCGAAGGGTGAGCCACAGGGAAGTGGCGAATAAACATCATATGAGGCCGAGTCTCAGGGGTGAGTTAGCCAGGCATAACGAAACCCATGAATCGCGAGACAGGGTAAATGATGAGGCAGTGCAGTGACAGTTCACGTTCTTATCTGGGGAGATCTGCTTAACAGGCGATCGGTAACTAACCAGTGAGGCTCTGTATAAAAGTGCCTTGGTTCTTTAGAGTGCATCGACTAAAGAAAGCGAAAAGATGAAAACCGATAGCGCGAATAAAGTAATTTATTTCGTGATTAAGCAGAAGTCAGCAGACGGCATAGTAGCCAAATGCTCATCGTAATGGATGAGACACGGTGAAGGCCTGAACCTAAAAGCAGTGAGGAGTCTTTTGCATCTCAAAACACTATACCCGTCCGGGCTTAGGTGTTTTGGCAGTGTAATAAAGTTAGCCAGCACTGGAATATACGGGAGTTAATCGGCCTGTTTATTTTAAATACTTTTAGGAACCGCCCTGTGCGGAGCCGCATGCAGGGTGGTGTGGGGAGGGTTGATTAGACGTCAGCCCTTACCCGATTTAGCTTTTGCTTAACCATTTTTGAATTGCTTGAGTTGAAATGTTAAGAACTTTTTCTTTTGTTTTATGCTTTGCAGGCACCAATGCATTAGCAAAGGATTCAGAATAGTTTAGTACTTCGGAAGCGGTATTTGATTCAAATTTCTCGCGTTGTTTCATGACCACCGCTCCATTTTTATCGGTAATTTCTATTGAAAAGTCAACGATGTAATACCATCTGTCGCAACAATGCTCAGTTGAGTGAAAACGCAAATTAATTAAATAGTCTGAATTGATAGTGTCATTGTTGGTAACTAAATCAATTTTTTTGAATGTATTGTTATTTTTTAATATTTTTACGAGGTCTTCTGCTACTTGCATTTGATCGTTATGCCCATAAGCCCACTTTGCTTTTACTGGGCCATTGCTTGTAACTATAGTGCCAGTTGCTCCTATAGGCATAGTTGACATTGCGCCACCATTGATAACTTTCTCAGTAGTAATAGTGACTGATACTGTGTCATTACTACTAGTGTTTAGTTTGTAACTTGCTGTGAATTCATCTCTAGAGGGAACAGATGTGCAAGCTAGTAATGAGCTTAGTAATATAATTACTAATGGAGTACGAAATGTGACTAGCATATTATTCCTTGTGAATTGATAAGCTAACGCTGAGTTAAGGGGCGCATGCTTTTTGCGTCCCGTTTGAACGATTTGTTAGGGCTAGTTTTTAACAAGACATTTCTCAAAGTCTATTGAGGCCGTTTCACCCTCGGATGAAATAATGGAAAATGGTTCAAAGTTTAAATTGTCAGAAAAGCACAACCTTTCGTTTGTTATTGTGTAGAACCCTTCAAATATATTCACTACGTCAGTTTGATAGATAATATTGAATTGGTGACCTTTTATGCCTTCTTGTAACGTGACCTCACCAAGATCAACATATGGCAAGGAAGGTCCAGAATTTTCTGGCTCAAATAATATTTCACCTGTTGTGCACGTTGAGTCAGCATAAAAACGATATGATGTTTTAATAGTGCTAGTGACTTCGAACTCATACTTGCCTCGCCCCCATAAGTTTTCATATGGACCAAATATTGAACTTGCTTGCTCACATGCTTCTGTGGACCATTCGCCGATTAGCTGCACATTGTTGTTGCTATCACATGATGAAATGAAAATTGGTATGAGTAATGCTAAATATTTTTTCATGTTTTTTTGTCTTCCTTGGCCCTAACGACCAAGCTGTGCGGTGCAAACGAAGCGCAGCGTAGTTTGCATCCGAACGAGCGCCTTGGTACGCCCAGCATGGGCGTGAACTAATGAGGTGAAAGTCCTCTGTAGGAGATTCACCTGCTTTAAAATATTGTAAAGCAGTATAACTACTAGCCGACGGCAACTGCAAGTCCGCGAGGAGTTGCGGGGAGGAAGCCCGAGTGCAAAACTGCGAGCCTACGAACAGACTAAAATCGCAGGAAGCGATTTTGAACAGGCTTGCCTGGTCCGAAGGGTGAGCCACAGGGAAGTGGCGAATAAACATCATATGAGGCCGAGTCTCAGGGGTGAGTTAGCCAGGCATAACGAAATCCACGAATCGCGAGACAGGGTAAATGATGAGGCAGTGCAGTGACAGTTCACGTTCTTATCTGGGGAGATCTGTTTAACGAGCCATCGGAAAACAAAACGATCAGTAAGGCCACTGATAGACCAAGCCTTGGCCTATAAATGTCATCGATTTATAAGAGCGAATAAGATGAAAAAAAATCCGGCAGCGCGAACTAAAGCAATTTAATTCGTGATTAAACAGAAGTCAGCAGACGGCATAGTAGTCAAACGCTCATCGTAATGGATGGGACACGGTGAAGGCCTGAACATTTAATAAGGTAAAAGTCATGTTCAACTGGATCACTAATTTAACACCGACCGGTGATTATAGTGGTCTGCGTGAGAACATAAAGCTCGACCTAAATGAATCATTATTCGACGATGTATTATCACCTGCCAACCTTAAAAAGGCTTGGCAACAAGTGCGTGCTAATAAAGGAGCAGCCGGTGTGGATGGCGTCACGATAGAGACTTTTTTAGATTGGTCACAACAACACTGGAAACAGGTTAAAGCTGATTTAGAAAGTGGGCAATATCGACCTCAACCCGTTAAACGGGTCGAGATAGATAAACCCGATGGGGGTAAACGCCTATTGGGTATACCCACGGTGCTTGATCGTGTGATACAACAAGCCATCACACAAATACTCAGTCCAATATTTGATCCCACCTTTTCAAACCACAGTTATGGTTTTAGGCCCAACAAAAATGCCGCGCAAGCGGTCAAACAAGTCAATGGATATATAAAACAAAACCGCAAGATTGCAGTAGATGTTGATTTATCCAAATTCTTTGATCGCGTAAACCACGATTTATTAATGACAAAACTCGCTGTTAAAATTAATGACAAGCGCCTGTTGAAATTAATCGGTCGATATTTACGAGCCGGTATCATTGATGGCAAACAACTAAAACCCAGCAAAGAAGGTGTGCCGCAAGGCGGTCCACTCTCGCCCTTACTGTCAAATGTGTTACTCGATAGTTTGGATCGGGAATTGGAAAGCCGAAACCACAAATTTTCAAGATACGCAGATGATTTTATTATTTTAGTAAAATCAGAACGTGCAGGAAAACGTGTTCTCACTAGTATCTCAAACTATTTGCGAACACGTTTAAAATTAAAAGTGAATACGGATAAAAGCCAAGTGGTTAAAGTAAACCAAAGTAAGTTTTTAGGATTTACATTTTCACGGGGTAAAATCCAATGGCACATAAAATCACTGAAACAATTTAAACAAAAAGTACGCGAGCTAAGCAACCGAAACTGGGGGATTAGCATACACTACCAATTGTTTAAATTAACGCAGTATCTACGAGGCTGGATCAACTATTACGGTATTGCCAATACATACCAAAAATGTGTAGATTTGGATCACTGGATACGCAGACGAGTGAGAATGTGTTACTGGCGTCAGTGGCGAAAGACACGAACAAAAGTAACACGCCTATTGCAACTGGGTGCAGCCGAGTCGTGGGCCGTGACTTGTGGTTCCACAAGAAAAGGTCCTTGGCGGAGTTCAAAAACACCCTGCATACAACAGGCGCTGAACAATGACTTTTTGAAAGAAGAAGGTTTGTTTTCTTTAAGGGATGGATGGATAAAGATTCATTATCCTAACGGATAATTAAATGAACCGCCCTGTGCGGAGCCGCATGCAGGGTGGTGTGGGGAGGGCTGATTAGAAGTCAGTCCTTACCCGATTTAGCTTAGTTTATTAATTGACTGGAATACTTTTTATATCCCATCCATCATTTTTATTTTCTTTGAACTTTTTTAGAATCTCTTTAAATTTATCAGCATCATTATTATTGTTTGCGCCAAGAAGTTTTTCCTGAGCTTTCAAGAATATTTCATGCTCTTTATTTTTGTTATTTATATAGCCAGCACAAGATTTGGCAAGAGCCGTTTGTACATTAGGGTTTTGATTTAAGTAAGACCAACATAGTTGACCAGTATCATCTGTACTTAAAATTCGAGTTACAATTTTTTCAACAGTACCTGAAACTGCTTGTATATGTGCATCACTTCTTTTGCTTTGTAAGCCTCTAATATCAACAGACGCGGTTGTCTTTCCAGAAACCGCAAGGCCTTTAGCGTTTTCAATGGCTTTACTTATTGTTTCTTTATCTGATTTTAAAGCTGATAACTTAGTATCATTACTAGCAATATTTTTATCTATATCTTTCTTTTGTTCTTCTGTAACACCATCTTCTTTTTTCTTTGTATTTTGTAACTTTGTATCATCTTCTATAGCTGTTATTTTTGAATCAATTTTACTTATTTCATTCCTAAGTGACGATAGAGATTGAGCTGCATCTGCTGAGCCTTCTGTATTAATTGTGATTACAGGGACTTGGACAGTTCCCGTTAGTTGTTCAATAGCCAATAATGCAACCATGTATTTTTGATATCGTCTAGTCAGCATCTCATAATTAGCTTCTGATAGCGCGCCACTCATGTAGCCTTCACACAACCTATACAATGAATCTCTTAATAACTGGATACTTTGTGTTCTCAGCCCTACAAAAGAAGAGCTTTCTTGAAAAGCTGCGGCAAGTTTTTTTGATGAGCCACTTTCAGCAGCAAGCTCAGCCGCAAATGCAGAAAGTGAATCAGGACTCGGCTCTGCACATACTATAGTTTTTTCGGTTTTTATTGTACCGTTGGTTGTTACATGTTTAGAAACGAACAAAGCTCTTTGCTTTATGTCGATTAATGCACCCGTTCCTGCATCCACATCTAGATCTCTATGAATACTATTGAAATTTGCACAACCTACCAATGTGAAACTGATAAGAATTATAAGTGACATTATTTTCATTTTATTCTCCATTTTTATTATTAACCTAGACATAATGATTCCCCCTGCCTTAAAAGGGAGCCGATCTCCGTCCTAACGTGGGTTAGCTACCAAAGCAGCCAGTGCCATAATATGAAAGTGTAACCCTTCATTAACAGGCTCGGAGATCGACA